>Ga0116231_10009383_pt1 | contig 16562 bp, 11 predicted proteins | sample S1TSphgellanicum_2_FD_89695 | JGI IMG/M metagenome (GOLD analysis project Ga0116231, IMG submission 89695) | Host-associated microbial communities from peat moss isolated from Minnesota, USA - S1T2_Fd - Sphagnum magellanicum MG | ecosystem: Host-associated > Plants > Peat moss > Unclassified...
TCAGCCGAATGTCCCAGACGTTCATCGGCGTGACGGTGTGCGCGGGACCCACGGCTCGCGCATGAGCGCCGGCGATCAAGCGCAGCCGTCCGGCATCGTCGGGCAGCGCAAGCTCGGGGATGTCGGCGGCCAAGATCGCCTGATAGCGCGGGGGGGACATTTTCTGTGCGGCGGGCAAGTTCACCCAAAGTTGCACCATTTCCAATACGCCGCCGCGGCGGGCGAAATCGGGTGAATGAAACTCGTCGTGTACGACGCCCGAAGCCGCCGTCATCCATTGCACGTCGCCGGCACGGATGACCCCCTGATTGCCGGCCGAATCCCGGTGGGCGACTTCGCCCTGATAAACGATCGTGACCGTTTCGAAGCCCCGATGCGGATGCTCGCCCACTCCACGCGGGCGCTCGGCCGGCGGAAACTCCGCGGGACCGGCATAATCGAGCATCAGAAAGGGGCTCAGTTCCTGGCCGATCCCGTTGTACGCGAACAGCGTCCGCACCGGGAAGCCGTCGCCGACCCAATGGCCGGGGGGACTGCGCACCACGCCTAACACTGTCTTTTTCAACGGCACCCTCGCTGCGCGTTCAAGGCATAGGGAGCTGCATTATAAGCTGCGTGCGACACCGGCGGCGAGTTCGGCGATGGCGGCACTCATGGCAGCGACGAGCGCCGCGTCGTCGGGGTGCGCCATCGCCAGCGGCGGCGTGACGTAGGTCCCGCGCCCAAGCAGCGGCGCCCCCGCGCCGGATTTCGCGACCGTCGCCCATTCGGCCACCAGCACGCAATGGCCGTCGGGGAAGACATCGAAGGTGTCGACTGAGACGCGCAGCCGGCGCCCGGCGGGTGCTTCGGTACGCTGCAGACTCACCCGGTATTGGGGTAACTCGCCGCTCAAGTCATTGGCGAGCGCATGCGTGATACCGAGGGAGAGCCTCTCGCCCCAATGACCCATCGGCGTGGCCTCGAGCCGATGCGGACCGAGTCGCAGCAGAATCTCGGTATTGTCGAGATACGCGGGCAATAGGACCATCTCGACCTGTAGATCTGGGACCTCGTGGAGAGCCGGGACCTCCGCTCGATTCACCGCGATGTCCGCCACCGTCGTCGCCGTGCTCATGACGTAGGTTTGTGAACGCGGGCCGCCCCAGCATGCCACGGTCAACAGCGGTACCGTCAGCCAGCCGATTCGCAGCCACATGGTCAGTGGCTGCGCATCAGAGTGCCGACGGGATTGTTCTGCAATTCCGCGGTGAAACTGCGCAACGAGCTGGAACTTGCGGCGAGGTCGCGCAGCGAGGCCTGAAGATCGCCGCGCATCTCGGAATGGGCGTCGGTCATGTCGTTGAGGGAGGCGAGCAAGGTGTTGGCCTCGGTCGCGGTCCGTTGCGCAGTTTGCAGCAGGCGGTCCAAATCCTCGCCGTTGGTCTTCAGTTGGCCGCGCCCGTCCACCGCCAATTGATTGATCGTCCCGAGCGTCCGCGTGGCATCGGCCTGCACTCGCGAGACCGCCTGCGTCGTCTTCTCCAGCGTGGATTGCAGGCTCTGGGCGACCGGACCGATCGCGCCATTGAGCGTGTCGAGCGTCCGCTGCAGGCTGACCAAGGTTTCGCGCGTTTTCTGGCCCAGCCCGGGTAGGTCCAAGCGGCGGAACTGTTCCTTCAGATCCTGAAGATCCGAGGGGATCGTCGGAATCTGCGCAACCCCGCCGATCGAGACCTGCGGGATCACGGGCAGCTCGGGGTGGATGTCGAGATTCACGGTTAATTGACCGGTCACATAGCTCTGCGAAATGAGTTGCGCGCGCAGACCGCTTCTTACCGACATCTCCAGGCCGCTCACTCCCGCCGGCTGCGCACCATCGGTCCAAGTCACCCGTGCGGGCTCCAACTCCAAATAGACCGGAATCGAATCTACCTGGCGCTGCACGTCGATTTGCACGCGGATACTGCTGACCTTGCCGATGCGAACCCCCCGAAAGGTTACCGGCGAGCCGACGTCGAGCCCTGCAACGGAGCCCGCGAACACGACCACGACACGGGTTGTACGGGTGAACAGATTTCTGCCACCGAACATCAGGATTCCGACCACCGCCACCACCAGGGCGCCGACCACGAAGGACCCCACGAGCAGCGGTTTAGCCGGTGCCATCGGCCGCTCCCGCAGATTTCGCGTTTTCAGCGCCGGGGATCGTGCGCGTCATGAAGGCATGCACGGTCGGATCCCGGCAATGATCGCGCAGCGACAGCGGCGCGCCATGGCCGATCGCGGTCTTCGTCTTCGCGTCGAGAAAGACACCGTCGTCGCAAATGCCAAACAGGCTCGGCAGCTCATGACTGACCATGACGACCGTTACACCAAACCCGTCGCGGAGCTCGCAAATCAAGTCGTCGAAGCGCTTCGCGGAAATCGGATCGAGACCGGCGGACGGCTCGTCCAGAAACAGGATCTCGGGGTCCAGCGACAGGGCCCGCGCCAGGCCGACACGCTGGCGCATGCCGCCGCTCAAGGTCGACGGCATGCTGTCCCGCCCAGAGTCCAAGCCGACCAAGGACAGCTTGACCTGAACCAGCGCGTCGATCGAGGCGGCCGTGAGCTTCGTAAACATCTGCAGGGGTAGGGCGACGTTCTGCGCGGCGCTCATCGAACTCCACAAGGCACCGCCCTGAAACAACATACCGAAGCGGCGCCCACCCTGCTCGCGCTTCGCTGCGCTCAAGGACCAGTAGTTGACATCATCGAAGCATATATCCCCGGCGCTCGGACGCAGCAGACCGATCATGGCGCGCAGTATCGTGCTCTTACCCGTACCGCTCGCACCCATGATCGCGAAGATGGAACCCGCCTTGACATCGAAGGACACCGATTTTTGCACGGGTTCGACGCCATACCCGACGCTCAGTTCGCGGACCCGGATCTTCGGACTGGCGGGCTGCTGCGTCATCGGATCAGATATTCAGAGAGTTGGCACAGACTGCAAACAGCGCATCGAGAACGATCACGCCAACGATGCCGGCTACCGAGGCGGTCGTCGCTGCATGACCCACGTCACTCGAACTGCGTCCGGCGCGCAGACCAATGCGGCAAGCCGCGATCGCGATCCAGGCGCCGAAAGCAATGCTCTTGACGATGCCGAGGACGACCTCGCCGAAGCTCACGGCAGCGCCGATCTGCTCGAGAAAGGTTTGCGCGGAGATATGCAACATCACGATGGCGACGCAAAACCCGCCGAAGATCCCGATCGCCGCGGCATAAAGGTTCAGCATCGGCATCATGAAGCTCAGAGCGATCACCCGGGGCAATACCAGGTAGTCCTCGGCGCCGATACCGATGACACGCAGCGCATCGAGCTCTTCGGTGCCCTGCATGGTCGCAATCTCGGCGGCATAAGCGCTCCCGGTACGCCCCGACATCACGATCGCCGTCATGATCGGCGCCATCTCGCGCACCTCGGCGACACCAACCAAATTGGCGATGTAGATGTCGGCGCCGAAGCGGCGCAGTTCAATTGCCCCGACGAAAGCCATGATGCCGCCGACCAGGACATTGACCAAGGCCACCACCGGCAACGCGGCGACACCCGCCTCGCTCAGACCGTTCCATAGGTCGGCCATGCGCATGCGCGCCTGCCCGCGCAACGCCGCGCAGGTGCGCAGCAGCACCTGGCCGAGCAGGCTCGTGGTCGACAGCATCTCCGCCCAGGCATCGAGCACGGATTGACCGAGCCGCGCGATGGCACCGACCCGTCGCTGCGCCGTGAGCATCGGTGGCACCACTTCCGGGATGAGCCGAATGAGCTGTCTTGCGGGTGCAGGCAGCCCGGACTCGTCGAAGCGAATGTGCTGCAGCCGCGCGAGACCGCGCAGCGCAGACAGAAACGCCAGCAAGGAGCTTCCCCACGGCCCGATGCCGGTTGAGTCGAAGCGGATGGATTTCCAAGTGCCCTGCGCGAGCAGCGCTTGCGTCGCTGCGAGATCGGCGGCATTGAAATTGGCTTCGGTCCAATCCTGGCTCAAGACCAGCACCAAGTCGCCGTCATGAATCTGGGTAGCCCAGCCGGTGCCGCTCGGCGATTGGGCCACTTAGCCGCCACTCCCGAGCAACGCCTCTCGCATGGACGGAACGATGCCATGCGGCCGGCGGCGTTTCTGTCTGTTAGCGCACCAATGGCGTCGAGGGGCACGCTATCAGCGCTTTCCTACGGCACGCAGTTTCACGCAGCCGATTGCGACCGCCGCCGCGCCGCCGCTAGGATTCGCGTCATGAAAACTTTAGCAAGAGTATTGCTCGCGGCCGTGCTGCTGACCGCCCCGCCTTGGGTGGCGGCGCAAGTGTCGCTGAACGTCTCCGTGAATCTCGCCCCGCCCGTGCTGCCCGTCTACGTACAACCCCCGCTCCCCGCGGTCGGCTATCTCTGGACGCCCGGCTATTGGGCATGGGGCGATGCGGGCTATTACTGGGTGCCCGGAACTTGGACACTCCCGCCCACGCCGGGTTATTTGTGGACTCCGGGATATTGGGCCGCCGACGGTGGGACTTTCCTCTGGCATGAGGGCTACTGGGGACCGACCGTCGGATTCTACGGCGGCATCAATTACGGCTTTGGGTACGGAGGCGTCGGGTTCCAGGGCGGCTACTGGCGCGGCGGACATCTCTTTTATAACCAAGCGGTTAACAACTTCGGCAGCGTACACATCAGCAACGTCTACAACCGGCGGATGACGAACGTGAGCACGCACGTGAGTTACAACGGCGGCCCGGGCGGCACCCGGGCGCGGCCGAGCGCGGCACAACTCGCCGCGGCTCACGGTCCGCACGTGCAAGCGACCGAGGCGCAGCGTACGCATGTCGAGGCCGCGCGCAGCAACGCCTCACTGCGGTACAGCGAGAACCATGGTCGCCCGGCGATCGCGGCCACGGCACGCCCCGGCGACTTCAGCGGCGTGCACGTAGCGGCACGAGGGGCCGGCGCGGCGCGGGCCCCCGCTCGGGCCGCGGTCGCTGCCCGGTCGCCCGCCGAGCGCGCAGCACCGGAAACGCACGCAGCACCTGCTCAGCGCGCCGAGCCGCGCAGCCGCGCGGCACCCGCCGAGCGTGAACAGCGTCAGCCGCGGGAGCGCGAACCCGCACATTCTGACGACCGCGAGCACCATTAAATCGCTATGCTCTCTGCGCGAACCCGCGTGGAGATCAAGATGACCCCGATGATGCAAACCGCCCGACCCGCCCCCATGCGAGCCTTGGGTCCCTGGTCGGTTTCCTCGATCGGCCTCGGCTGCATGAATGTGAGTCATGCCTATGGCGTACCGACGCCTCCCGATGCGGCGGCCGATCTGCTGCTGCATGCGCTCGACCTCGGCATCACGCATTTCGATACCGCAACGTTGTACGGCTACGGTGCGAACGAAGAACTCGTCGGCCGGGTGCTCAAGGCCCATCGCGCCCGATTCACGCTCGCGAGCAAGGGCGGCATCTATGGCCTATCCGTCGATGGCCAGATCAGACGCGTCATTGACGGCCGCCCGGCATCGCTCAAACAGAATTGCGAGGACAGTCTGCGCCGCTTGCGCACCGAGGTCATCGATCTTTACTACCTGCATCGTTGGGACAAGACCGTGCCGATCGAGGACAGTGTCGGGGCCTTGGCCGATCTGGTGCGCGAAGGGAAGATCCGGGCGATCGGGCTGTCGGAGGTGTCGGCGGCAACTCTGCGGCGTGCCCATGCCGTGCATCCGATTGCGGCGGTCCAGAGCGAATACTCCCTGTGCACACGCAATCCCGAGATCGGCGTGCTCGAGACCTGTCGGACGCTCGGCACGACCTTCGTCGCTTTCAGTCCCGTCGGACGCGGTTTTTTGACCGGGGCCCTGCGCGAGGTGTCGACGCTCACCCCGAAGGATTTGCGCCGGTCCATGCCGCGCTTCGCCGCGGACAACTGGGCGAGTAATTTGCAGCTGCTCGACGCCTATGCGGAGCTTGCCCGAGGAGCCGGCTGTACGCCGAGCCAGTTGGCGCTCGCCTGGGTGCTGGCGCGCGGCGAGCACGTCGTCGCGATTCCGGGCACGACCAGCCGCGCGCACCTCGAGGAAAACACCGCGGCCGCCAGCGTCGAACTCGACGCGCCCCTGATCGCGCGTTTGGACGCCATGTTCGGGCCGAGGGCGCTCGCGGGCGCGCGCTATAACGCCGCAACGCAACTCGAAATCGACACCGAAAACTTCCCTTGAACGGCTCTCCTGGCTTACTCCGCCGTGCCGGCTCGCACCCCCGTGCAGCCCTGGCGCTGCTCCTGCTGGTGCTGCTGCCCGGGGTTGACCTCGCCTTCGGCGACGAGGGCCACGAGATCATCGGCGCGATCGCGGCGCAGGAGCTCACGCCGACCACCCGCGCCCGCGTGCTCGCCCTGCTCGCCACCGATCACAGCGGCCTCACGGCCGACACCTCGATCCCGTCGGAAGCGACTTGGGCGGATCGCGCCCGCGATGCGACCACGCGCGGCTGGCATTACGTGAATCTGGAATTACACGATCCCGATCTGGCCTCGGCCTGTGCCGGACCCGAGAGCTGCATCGTCACGAAAATCGACGAGTTCCGTGCCGCACTCGCCAATCCCGAGACACCGGCGCCGGAACGACTGCGTGCCTTGCAATTCCTGCTGCACCTGGTTGGCGATCTGCATCAACCGCTGCATGCCGCCGACGATCGCGATCGCGGCGGCAACACGGAACGGGTGCTTGCGCCGGGCGCCGCCGAGGGGTCGCTGCATCACTATTGGGACACGGTGTTCGTCACGGCGCTAGGCACCGACAGCACCGCCGTGGCGGACCGGCTGCTGGCGGAAATCTCGCCCGAAGATCGGCGCCGCTGGCGCGCGGGGACACCACGGGATTGGGCCTGGGACTCGTACGCGATAGCGCGGCGGCGCATCTACGGCGAATTGCCGCCTCCCGATGCAGTCGGCCGCTACCATTTGAGTGCGCAGTACGTCGCGGATGCCACCGCGATCGTGCGCGTGCAGCTGGAACGGGCCGGCGTCAGGCTGGGAATGCTGCTGAACGAAGCTTTCGGCGGCCCGCCCTGAGAGCGGCGGTGCTCACAGGGCCGAACTATCCCAACCGCCGCCGAGCGCCTCGATCAGCGTGACCGTGGCGACCAACTGGTTCTGCTGGATCGTCAACGCGGACTCCTGATCGGACAAGAGGTTTTGCAGGTCGCTGATCACGGTCGTATAGGGCACGGTGCCGGCCTGGAATTCGTTCAAGGCGATATCCGCGGCTTTTTGCGCGGCCTGCACGGCCTTGGTCTGATAGTCCGACTGCTGTTGCAGGACGCGCAGCGCGAGCAGCTGGTCCTCGACCGATTGGAAGGTCGTGAGCACGGTCTGCCGGTAGGTGGCGACATACTGGTCGTAGTTCGCCCGCGCATTGGCGACGGCCGCGACTTGTTCGCCGCCCTGAAACAGCGTGTCGCTCGCCGACGCACCGATCGACCAGATGCGGTTGCCGATGCTGAACAATTTCGAGATCGGGTTGCCGGCGTAGCCGCCGATTGCGGTCAGACTGAGCGTCGGGAAGTAGGCGCCGATCGCCACGCCGATCAAGGCATTCTCCTGCCGCATCTGGCGTTCGGCTGCGGCGACGTTGGGGTTGCGCTCCAGCAGCGTCGAGGGAATCGCCACCGGAACTACCGGCACGACACTGCTCAGGGGCGCCACGGGTATGTTCAGCTCCGCGGGTAGGTGACCCGTCAACATCGCGATCGCATGTTCGTAAGTGCCTCGCTGCTGGTCGACGGAGACGAGATTGGCCTGCGCCGCGAGCAGCTGCGCTTGCGCCGCTGCGAGATCGCCGGCATCCGCCGTACCCGACTTTTCCTCATTCTCCGTGATCTCGAACAACTTCTTGTCGAGCTCGACCGCCCGTACCAAGATCCCACGCAAGGAGTCGGTCGCACGCAGATCGAAGTAATCCGCGGCCAGGGTCGCCTGCGCCGACAATTGGGCGGCCACGAGTTGCGCTTCGTTGACTTGGACACTGGCCTTGCGGCTCTCGACTTGGCGGCGGATCGTGCCCCAGATATCGGGACTCCAGGAGAGCGTCGGCTCGAGCGTGAATTCGGTATGGGTCGTGCCCCCGGCGCCGCTGCCGACCGTGCTGGCAACACTCGCCGTGCCGCCGCCGCCGCCGCCGCGCTGCGCACCCCCCGAGATCGACAGCGTGGGGAACAGCGAGGCCTGCGCCTCGTGCAGCAGCGCGACGGCCGCGCGGTATTCGGCTTCGTACTCCTTGACGGTCTGGTTGGAGAGTTTCACCTGACGCTCCAGTTCATCGAGTTGCGGGTCGGCGTAGATCCGCCACCAGGCACCGCGATCCAGGGTGTCTTGCGGCGAGCTCAGTTTCCAAGTCACGCCACCGACGTCGGCCTCCTTGTAGGCCGCAGGCACCGGCGCATCGGGCCGATGGTAATTCGGGCCCACCGCGCAGGCGCTGGCCGCGAGCGCTAGACCTAGGACGATTTGCCGTTTGCATCGCGGCGCCGGCGGGTACTTGCTCATGTCAAGGCCTCCTTGGGCGCGCGTCCGTCTCCCGCGATCCGCGCCCACCAGCGGCGGCAGGCGTTTTGGAATCGGTCCAAATAGACGTACAGGACCGGTGTGGTGTAAAGCGTCAACACCTGGCTCAGGATCAGCCCGCCGACGATCGAGATGCCGAGCGGACGGCGCAACTCGCCGCCGTTGCCGTAGCTGAACGCGAGCGGCAGGGCGCCGAGCAGCGCGGCGAGCGTGGTCATCATGATCGGCCGGAAACGCAGCAAGCATGCTTGGTAGATCGCCTCGCGCGGCGGGATCCCCTGGGTGCGCTCGGCGTGGATTGCGAAGTCGATCATCATGATCGCATTCTTCTTGACGATGCCGATCAACAGAATCACACCGATCAAGGCGATGATCGAGAACTCCGTATGCGTGACCATCAAGGCGAGCACCGCGCCGACGCCGGCGGACGGGAGCGTCGAAATGATGGTGATCGGGTGGATGTAGCTCTCGTAGAGCACGCCGAGCACGATGTAGACGGCGAGCAGCGCGGCGGCGATCAAGACCGGTTCGCCGGCGAGCGAACTCTGAAACGTCGCGGCCGTGCCGGCAAAGACGCCATGCACGTTGGTCGGCATGTGAATGTCCTGCATCGCCTGGGTGACGATCGCGGTGGCGTCTCCGAGCGCAACACCCGGCTGCAGATTGAAGGATATCGTGGTCGCCGCGAACAGACCCTGGTGATTGACCGCGAGACGGGTCGTGCCCATGGTGTAATGGCTGACCTCGGGCAGCGGCACCATGGTCTCGAGACTCGCGCTGACCGCGGCGCCGTTCGACGCCGAGCCACGTCCGGTATTGGCGATCGCATTGGTCAGCTGGTTTTGCACCGAGTTGCTCTTGCCCGCGACCACGGTGGCCGGGGCACCGACCTGCGGCAGCCCGACGATCTGCGTCGACGTCGCGGAGCTAGCCTGCGTCGTCGCCGCGCCGCCTGGATTGCCAGCCGCGGTGCTGATGTAGATGTCCTTGAGAGTTTCCGGGCTCTGCCAATAGCGGGGAGCCACCTCCATGACGACGTGATATTGATTCAGGGCGTTGAATATCGTCGATACCTGGCGCTGACCGAAGGCGTCGTACAAGGTGCTGTCCATCTGACTCAAGCTGAGGCCGAGGCGCGCGGCCGTGGCGCGATCGAAACTCAGATCGGTCTCCAAGCCCTTCGGCTGGCGATCCGAGTTGACGTCGGCGATCTCCGGGCGCTTGGCGAGCGCCGCCTCGAGCTTCGGCCCCCATTCGCTCAAGTCTTCGGTCTTGTCGGCCTGCAGAGTGAACTGATACTGCGCATTCGCCTGACGGGCCCCGATGCGGATGTCCTGCACGGTCTGCAGAAAAAGCCGCCCTCCGGCCACTTCGGCCAGTTTCGGCCGCAGGCGCGCAATCACCTCGTCCGAGGAAATCTTGCGCGCCGATATGGGCTTCAAGAGCACGTAGACCGACCCGGTGTTGGTCTGCCCGCCGCCGCCGCCGCTGCCGGCGCCGGTGTAGCCCGCGACACTTTGCACGGCCGGGTCGGCGCGCACGATGTCCATGAATTGCGCGAGCTTGCCCTTCATCAACTGAAACGAAATGCTCTGGTCGCACTGGATCCCGCCGGTGAGCAGACCCGTATCCTCCTGCGGAAAGAAACCTTTGGGGATCTGCGTGAACAGCAGCACGTTGAGCGCGACCGTGACGAGCAGCGCAAGCATGACCAGACGTCCATGGCGCAGCGACCAGGCGAGCGAATCTTCGTAGGCGACCAGCGCCCGTTCGAACAGGCTGCGGCGCGGCGGTCCGGCGCGCGCCCGCGGTTTCCGCAAGAACACGGCGCACAGCATCGGCGTCGTCGTCAAGGAGATCAGCATCGAGATCAGGATCGCGATCGAGAGCGTTGCGGTGAACTCGCGGAACAAGCGCCCGACGATGCCGCCCATGAGCAGAATCGGAATGAACACCGCGATCAAGGAAATGCTGATCGATACCACCGTGAAACCGACCTCCTTCGCGCCCAGCAAGGCCGCCGCGCGCCGCGGCATGCCCGCCTCCAGGTGACGCGCGATGTTCTCGAGCACGACGATCGCGTCATCGACGACGAAGCCCGTCGCGATCGTGAGCGCCATCAGCGACAGGTTGTCGAGGCTGAAGCCGAGCAGATACATGCCGCCGAAGGTTCCGACGATCGACACCGGCACGACGACCGCGGGCACGAGGGCTGCGCGCACGTCGCGCAGCGTCGCGAAAACGACCAAGGTCACCAGTACCACCGCGATGACCAGCGTCCACTTCGTATCGGCGAGCGAGGCGCGTATCGTCTCGCTGCGATCCGAGACGATCGTGACGTTGACGTCGTTCGGCAGCGAGGCCTGCAGCTGCGGCAGCTCGGCCTTGACTTGATCCACGGTGTCGATGATGTTGGCGCCGGGCTGACGCGAGAGGATCACGAGCACCGAAGGCTCGCCGTTCGCTTGGCCATCATTGCGTAGATCCTGTACCGAGTCGAGAACCTCCGCGACGTCACTCAAGCGCACCGCATTGCCGTTGCGGTAGGCGATGACCAGCGGACTGTATTCACTTGCGGTCCGCGCCTGATCGTTGGTGTAGAGCTGATAGCGATGCCCATCGGCATCGATCGTGCCCTTGGGGCTGTTGGCATTCGCCGCGGCGAGCGCGGCGCGCACGTCCTCGAGGCCGATTCCGTACTTGAACATGGCGGTGGGATTGAGCTCGACGCGTACCGCGGGCAGCGTCGCACCGCCGATCGATACCTGGCCGATGCCGCCGAGCTGCGAGAGGCGCTGTTGCAGCACGTTGCTCGCCGCATCGTATAGCTGGCCGCGCGTCAGGGTCTTGGAGGTCAGCGCAAGAATCATCAGCGGCGCATCGGCCGGGTTGACCTTGCGATAGCTCGGGTTGCTGCTGAGGCTGGTCGAGACATCGGCGGCGGCCGCGTTGATCGCCGCCTGCACGTCGCGCGCCGCCCCGTTGATGTCGCGGTCCAAGTCGAACTGCAGCGTGATGCGCGTCTGGCCGCTGCTGCTCTGCGAAGTGATCTCGGTGACGTCCGCGATCTCGCCGAGGTAACGCTCGAGCGGCTCAGCGACGCTGGTCGCGACCGTGTCCGGGTCCGCGCCCGGCAGCGAGGCCGACACGGATATGGTGGGATAATCGACTTGCGGCAGCGGCGCGACGGGCAAGCGAGTGTAGGCGAGCGCGCCGGCGAGCAACACGCCGAGCGTCAACAGGGCCGTGGCCACCGGCCGCTCGATGAACGGCGCGGAGAGGTTCACGCCGGCACCTCGTCCGCCGGCGGGCGCGAACGCCCGCCGCGCACGCGCCGGCCGATGCGGTCGAACGCGAGGTAGATCACCGGCGTCGTGAACAGCGTCAGCAGCTGGCTCGCGATCAGGCCGCCGACGATCGCGATGCCGAGGGGCCGCCGCAACTCCGATCCCGCGCCGCTGCCGAGCATCAGGGGCAGCGCGCCGAGCAGCGCCGCCATGGTCGTCATCAAGATCGGACGGAAACGCAGCAGGCAGGCCTGATAGATGGCCTCCTCGGGGCGGAGGCCCCCGTTGCGCTCGGCGTCGAGCGCGAAATCGATCATCATGATCGCGTTCTTCTTGACGATGCCGATCAGCAGGATGATCCCGATGATGCCGAGCACGTCGAGGTCATGGCCCGAGATCAGCAGCGCGAGCATCGCGCCGATGCCCGCCGAAGGCAGCGTCGAGAGGATCGTGATCGGATGAATGAAGCTCTCGTAGAGCACGCCGAGCACGATGTACATCGTGATCACCGAGGCGAGCAGCAAGAGTGCTTGGTTCGTGAGCACGTTTTGAAACGCGGCGGCCGTGCCCTGGAAGGCCGTGACGAACTTCGCGGGCAGCCGGATGTCCTTTTCCGCCTGTCGGATCGCATCGACCGCCTCGCCGAGTGAATACCCCGGAGCGACGTTGAACGAGATCGTCGTCGCCGGGAACTGGCCGAGATGCGTGATCTGCAGCGGTCCCGCGTGCTGCTCGACCTGGACGATCGCCGCGAGCGGCACTTGGCCGTTGCTCGTCGAGGTCGACGAGGGCAGGTACAGCTGCGAAAGCCCCGCGAGCGAGAGCTGAATCGACGGATCGGCCTCGAGAATGACGCGATACTGGTTCGACTGCGAGTAGATCGTCGAGACGATGCGCTGGCCGAAGGAATCGTAGAGCACGTTGTCGACGGTCGCCGGGGTGATCCCGAAGCGCGCGGCGGTGGCGCGATCGATGACGAGGTCGGTCGCCAAGCCGTGCTGCTCGAGGTCGCTCGCGACGTCGGCGAGCTGCGGCAGCTGCTCGAGCCTGTCCATGAGCTTGGGGATTTGGTCCGCGAAGTCCTTCGAATCGGTGCTCTCGACGACGAACTGATACTGCGTCCGGCTGACGGCCGAGTCGATCGTGATGTCCTGCAGCGGCTGCATGTACAGCTTGATGCCGACGACACCGGCCGTCTCGCGCTGCAGCCGGCGGATGATCTCGCTCGCGCTCAGGCTGCGGTCCGCATGCGGCTTGAGATTGATCAGGAAGCGGCCGCTGTTCAGCGTCGAATTCGCGCCGTCGACGCCGATGAAGGAACTTAGGGAGGCGACGTCCGGGTCGGTGAGAATCGCGGCCGCGAGCGCCTGCTGTCGCTCGGCCATGGCCTGGTAGGAAATCGTCTGCGAAGCCTCCGAGATTCCCTGGATCATGCCGGTATCTTGCACGGGAAAGAAGCCCTTCGGCATGAACACGTAGAGCAACACGGTGACGAATAATGTGAGCGCGGCCACGACCAGCGTGAGGCGCTGGCGGGCGAGCACCCAGCGCAGAGCGACCGAGTAGCGCTCGATGATCCAGTTGAAGCCGCGCTCCGCCCGCCTGTCCCAGCGCGGGCGGCTCTCCATCCGGTGCAGCTTCAACAGACGCGCGCACAGCATCGGCACGAGGGTCAGCGAAACCACCGCCGAAATCACGATGGTCAGCGCAAGCGTGATCGCGAATTCGTGGAACAGCCGGCCCACGATCTCGCCCATGAACAACAGCGGAATCAGCGCTGCGATCAGCGAGACCGTCAGGGAGATGATCGTGAAGCCGATCTGCCTCGAGCCCTTGAGCGCGGCCTGCATCGGTGTCTCGCCGTTCTCGATGTGGCGCGCGATGTTCTCGATCATCACGATGGCGTCATCGACGACGAATCCCGTTGAAATCGTCAGCGCCATGAGCGAGAGGTTGTCGAGGCTGTAGTGCAGCAGGTACATGACGCCGAAGGTGCCGACCAGCGAGAGCGGCACCGACAGGCTCGGAATCAGCGTCGCCGGCAGGTTGCGCAGAAACAGGAAAATCACCAGCACGACGAGTGCCACCGCGAGCAGCAGTTCGAACTCGACGTCGGCGACGGAGGCGCGAATCGTCTGGGTCCGGTCGCCGAGGATGCTGATTTCGAGAGCCGGCGGCATGTCCGCAACGACGCTCGGCAGCAGCTGCTTGACCGAGTCGGCGACCTGGATCACGTTGGCGCCGGGCTGGCGCTGGATGTTCAGGATCAGCGACGGCGTCTTATTCGCCCAGGCCGCGAGATTCTTGTTCTCGGGCGCCATGACGATCGTGGCGACGTCGGACAAGTGCACGGGTGCGGCGTTCAGATACGCGACGATGATGTTCTTGTAGCCCTCGATGTCGGTGAGTTGATCGTTGGCGTTGATCGAGGACGCCTGCGTGGGCCCGTCGAAGCTGCCTTTCGGCGAATTGACGTTCGCGTTGCTGATGTCGGTGCGCAGATCATCGATGTTCAGACCGTACTTGGCGAGCGCCCGCGGGTTGAACTGCACACGCACCGAGGGCCGCTGGCCCCCCGAGATGTTCACGACCCCGACACCGGGCAGCTGCGCGATTTTCTGAGCGAGGCGCGTGAAGCTCAAGTCCTCGACGTCGATGAGATTCAAGGTTTTCGAGGTGACCGCGAGCGTCATGATCGGCGCGTCCGCGGGATTGAACTTGGCGTAGGTGGGCGGGGTCGGCAGATCGTTCGGCAGCACGTTGTTGGCAGCATTGATCGCCGCCTGCACCTCTTGCTCCGCGACGTCGAGGCCGAGATCGAGGCTGAATTGCAGCGTGATCACCGAGGCGCCGCCGGAACTCGCCGAGGTCATCTGGTTGAGCCCCGGCATCTGGCCGAACTGGCGCTCGAGCGGAGCCGTGACCGAGGAAGTCATGACCTCGGGGCTCGCCCCGGGATAGAAAGTCTGCACCTGGATCGTCGGGTAGTCGACCTCGGGCAGCGAGGCGAGCGGCAGGAACCTGAAGGCGAACAGTCCGCAGAGCAGCACCGCCGCCATCAGCAGCGACGTGGCAACCGGCAACTGGATGAACAGCCGCGACGGGTTCATGGCCAAGCTTTAAGGAGTCTTGTCGCCGGAGGGCGCCGGCTGATGCCCCGGGGAGTCTGCGTTGTTCTGCTCGCGGCGCTGGCGCCACAAACGACGCTCGCCATCGCCCGCCTGGCCACCGTGGCGATGCCGGCCTTGCTGTGGCTCGGCGGGTTCGGCGGCGCCGGCCACCGTTGCGCTGGGGATCGTGACGCGCGCCCCGTCGCGCAGACGATCCGCGCCTTCGGTCACGACCTGTTCGCCGGGGGACAAGCCCGACTCCACGGCGTAGTAGCCGCCATCCTGCGGACCCAGCGTGATGACATGGATTTTGACGGTACGGTCCGCGCCGACGACGAACACGTATGTTCCCGGCGCGCCGCGCTGTACGGCCGCGACCGGCACCGTGACGACGTTCTTCAAGGTATCGAGCAGCATCTGCACGTTGACGAACTGGCTCGGGAACAGCACGCCTTCGGCGTTGTCGAAGTTGGCCCGAAGTCTCACCGTTCCGGTCGTAGTATCGACTTCGTTGTCGATCGAGGCGAATTCGCCGACGCCGAGCTGCTTGACGTTGGCACGATCGAAGACGACGGCGGAGAGCTTTGCGCCTGCATGCAGGCGCGCGAGTATCCGCGGGATCCAGTCTTCGGGAACCGAGTAGATGACCGAGATCGGATTCTGCAGCGTGAGCACGACGATGCCGGACGTCGTCGAGGTCTGCACGTAGTTGCCGGGGTCGATCAGCCTGAGGCCCACGCGCCCATCCGCGGGCGCAACGATGTGGCAATAAACGAGATTGAGCTGCTGTGCCTTGATCTGGGCATGATCATAATCCACGGTGCCCTGATCCTGCTTGACCACCCAGACCTGATCCTCGTAGGTTTGGCGCGCGATCGAGCTCTGCTCGGACAGCGTCTTGTAGCGGTCGAGATCCATTTGCGCCTGCTTGAGCGTCGCCTCGTCGCGCGCAAGCTGCGCCTGATCTTCCTCGAGCGCGACTTGGTAGGGCCGCGGATCGATTTGCGCCAGGAAATCGCCCTTGCGCACCAACTGGCCTTCCTTGAAACCGACCTTCATCAGGATGCCGCTGATCTGAGTATTGATCGTCACGGTCGTCAAGGGCGTGACGGCGCCGAGTGCATTCATGACGATGCGAATGTCGCCGCGGCCTATGGTGGCGACGGCCACCGATTGGTCGGTCGTGGCGCCGCCGAAGCGCCCGCGCCGGGCCTGGGGTTGTGCGAGGAAAGTGTAGGCCTGATAGGCGATGCCGGCGGCGATGATCAGGAGAACGGCGGCCACCAGCGCCCAGCGCCAGCCATGCCGCGGTTTGCGGGGTTCAATGAGTCCGTCGGTTGCCATCCGGGCAATGATTCCATGCCAAGTGGGCGTTGCACCAGTACCGAAGGTCGCAAATGCCAGCGGCGAAATGCAAAGAAGAGTCAGGTGCCAAACAGTCCCGCCGAAACGTTGATTGCGAAGCCGAGGATCGACACGTTGAACAGAAACGAAATGAGTGCCTGCGCGATGACGAGCTTGCGAATCGCATGGCCCGTGGTCGAGACGTCGGCGGTCTGGCAGGCGGCCGCGATCGTAAATGAAAAATAGGCGAAA
>Ga0116231_10009384_pt1 | contig 16561 bp, 20 predicted proteins | sample S1TSphgellanicum_2_FD_89695 | JGI IMG/M metagenome (GOLD analysis project Ga0116231, IMG submission 89695) | Host-associated microbial communities from peat moss isolated from Minnesota, USA - S1T2_Fd - Sphagnum magellanicum MG | ecosystem: Host-associated > Plants > Peat moss > Unclassified...
CAATCTAGTAGCCCCGCCTCAAACATACCGTAGCGGCGCCCGTCGGGCAGTCCTACGCGGTCCACGGCCTTGTCAGCCAGGAACACAACCGGACCCATAGGCATAGAAACAAGAGCCGGTGACTCGTCAAGGTGCTCCGCTGCACTGTTAATAATCTTGGCTGCGTCCGGGCGCAGAGACAGGAACTTGCCTTGCGCCGGGTAAAGCGTATCGTTATGGAGAAAAGACACAGAAGCAGCGCTCGCAGGATACTTTTCTGCCTTTACCTCAAACGGCACTTCGCTACCCTGCCGCGTATAGACGTAGCCACCTCGCACCTTCTTGACAACACCCGGCAGATTGGCAAATTCGTGCTTTATCGCCGGATTGAAAATCTGCGCGTCGTTAGGCAGCCATGCGCGGATCCACGCCTCAAGGTTGTCGGGGTTCTCCTGGCAACGCTTTGTGGTCACAATGCGGTGCTGGCGGTCGGCGGTTTCCCACCGCAAATAGTCGTTCTTTGCAAGATTCCGCAAGGTCTCAACCCAGTCCCGAACCGGAAGCGGCCCCACGTCACTCGTAAGCACGGGTTCTACCGGCGAACCGATGACGCAGATTCCAGCGGCGGCCATCTCGATGACACGTAGATCCGATTTTGCCTGATTGAATCGGTTGTTTACGAGGGGCACGACTCCTACATCGAGATTTAGTTCGCCTAGCACACGAGGAAAATCTTCAAGCGCTACTGCCGGTACGAACGTGACAAACGGCTCAACGTCCTTAAGGCTTCCGGTGTCATAGACCGAGCCTAAAAATATCCAATCAAACTCCTCGCGGGTTTCCAGAATGGCGTCACGCAGCAAGGCAAGGTCGGGTCCGTGCGTAATACCCCCTGCCCAACCAACCTTCAGTTTTTCATTACGCTTACGGTCGGCGGCGCGAGCGGCGTTGATGAATGCACGGCTGACGTGGTTCCGCGTCACCGCAATCTTAGCCTTAGCGACACCCAGATCCTTGTGGGTAAACTCCGCAAGCGCGTCCGTTGATACGACAATTTTGTGCGCGATGCGCGATGCCTTCTGCATTCGTTTCTTCATGTCGGCAGGGACTAGATGTTTGGAGGTGTGATTTTCAGGCAAATTCCAGAGCAGATCGTCAAATTCCAGAACAATATGAGTCTCAGGCAGCAACTTTGCATAGCGCGCCATATGCTCAAGGTGATGATCGGTGTGAGCGAGTTGGAATACGCATACGTCCGGCTGCATGGCAAGCAGCGTGTCCGAAGGGAGAAACTTGTTGTCAACCCGCGTCAGGGCATAACCGGCTTCCCGCAAGGCTTTCGCAGGCTGCGCTGCACGATACAGCCCGCTTGCTTGGTCTGACACCAAATGGACAAGAATCTTCGGAGGGGTGCTGTAAAAGTCGGTACGGAAAGTCATTGCGAACCCTTAGTTTATTGCTAGGGGTCCATTATAGCGCTTATACCACGGAAGTCAATATACTTTTTAGTCGGCAGCTTGTTTTAAGGTGTGCTGTTCTTGGGCGGCTTTTGCCTCCCATCGCCGCTGCCATACCTGCTTCATAGATTCTGATCGTTTTAGTAAAGCCTCTGCAGAAGGCTTTATACCTTTATGGGCTTCTGATATGTTACGTCGGATGTATTCAGTATATACACGGTTTCTATTTGACTCGGCAATTGCATCCGCCCTGCGTTTTTTGGCTTCAGGCGAGACGTTCTGTTTTTTACCTATGCGACCAGAACTCATCTTAGCCCGTAGCTCAGCACTTATGCCACGTTTTTTAGCTGATAACGACATTAAGGCCAAAGTTTCTGGTACGTGTTTTTTACCTAGTCGGCTTTTATTACCTTTCTTTGCCGCAGACAATTTGGCCCGTTGTTCTGGGGTAAGAACGTACCCTGCTACCCCGTCACCGCCATCCGTTAGGTTCGCAAGCGTGCCTAACCCAAGGTCAAAACGCCCATACTCGGCTATGTGCTTTATCTCAAGTGCATTGGCTTCGTCGTTGGTTAGGTCCGTAAAAATTACGCAGGGGAAGAGAGTGCTGTCGCTCGCGTCAAACCACTCTTGAAGCAGCCAGTTGCCATGCTTACCGTTTTTCAGATTTTTAATATGATCATCAATTCTGTCACCGCAACCCCGCCCGACATAGCACACCTCTTCGATACCATTCTCATCGTAGCGACGGTAAATATAATAGAGGTAAAAGTCTCGGCGTTCTTCGTCAATCATCTATACATCCTATAAAAACCTCGCCCGCGTCCTCTCGTCAATTGCTTCGGCGTTATTCCGATCATCATCTAGCGTACTAAACACCTCTTCGCCAAGTATAATCTTGCCTTTAAAGGGCACAATTTGGGTCAGATCTATATTGGGGCTGGAATTCGACAAGGTAATATGAGGGCTGTAGGATTCGTGTTCAAATGACGCGCCGTTCTCCAATAAGGTGTGCCAGCGGTTAGTCAGAGAGGCGCTAGCAAACTTGAGAACAAGACTGGTATTACTTGGGCCAAAGTAGTCAAGCGCCCTATATCCACCACTAGGAATAGTAACCGAATCAGGCGCGGAGCCCATCATGTCCCAATCTACAGGCGTCTTGCTATACGCGACGGTAACGTGTAGGTCTTCCGGTGCGTAAAGGTTCATCAGCCCCTGTGTTTCTGCCCATGACAGGATCTCATCGCTATTGACAACATAGCGGCAAATATAGAGGGGTGTCAGGGATTTCTTTTTCTCACCCGCACTATCCCTCCGCACGCCGCTGGTATGCCCGTGCGTCTCTGCCTTGGCAGGGTCAGTTTTGTTCTGCATCAGCGCGCCTTGGGGCTTCTCAGCAGTGGCTTTCTCGGTTGTCTTAGAAGCGATGAGGGCGGTTATAATGTTCTGATATACACTGGCGACGATAGGATCCGTAGGGCAAAGGTCCATGTACTTTAGAACTTCGCTTTGGTCTTCATCCTCACCCAGTTTTGCAACCGGCATAAGGTCAGACAGAGCCCTGGCTTCTCCCCAAGTTGACGCCTTCATCCGGGCCTCGTACTCGCGAGCGTCTTCCTTAGGATTCGCTCCTCGAAACACGAATTTCAGTTCTGGCCAACGGCTGTCGATAATATACGCGCTGATAGAATCAGCTATGAGAGAAAGCAGGGGTGCCAAGCCCGGATCTGCGTTATCAATGATAGTTCCTGAGGCCGTGTCGGATTCCGGACGGGTATCTGCCGCTGTAGTGCCGTTGACATGAAAACCAAGGCGGTCAACCGGAAAGTTATATGTAGCCGCGATAAGCCCAGCAGAAAGGTTCAGGAAGGGTGCAAAATACTCGGCGTTGTCCTTCATCTTTGTAAGGTCGAGTATTTCTAGGCCGCCGTCCTTCGGCATCGCCATAACAGGCAGGGCGTGACCTTTGCTGACACCCTTCTTAAGGTTTTGCCATATAGCAGTAAGGATCTCAAGCTGGCGCGGTCCCCACATACCCTCGGCCATCAGGATACCGTTGGGCACAGCGTTCTTATTGAACGTATCGCAAAGCAGTGTAAAGCAATCCGTGAAGCCTTGCAAAACCCTCAGAACCTGCTCTGCCTCGGAATAGCCGTAGCCGCCCCAATCCGGATCTGACCTTTCATTCTGGACAACGGTGAAAAGTTGCTTACGTGTAAAGGTTTGACTGATATTGTAACCATTGTCGAGTCCGACCGCGAATATTTCAGGATCGTTTTTATATCCTTTTGGTGAAGCAAGCCTGACGCAGGCGGCAGGGAATACTTTAAACGCTTGTACTTGGTCGCGCGTATCCATGTCCGTATAAACAGTAACGAAATCATAGCGCAGACGGTCACGAACAAAGGCTGCCAGGAAATTACGGAAAGGACGATAGCCGAGTTTGTCCCTCTGCCTTACGCTAATGTCTCCGTAGGCACAATTGGAAATAAAATTTTCAGCATCAATTATCTGCTTTTTCTGTGCTTCTGTAGGTGCCGTAAAACCGCTTTTTAGTTCTATAGCCCATCCCGGCTTCCATGGATGCGAGGATTTTTCAGAATACCTTAAGATATCAGCAATGCGGCCCTGGATAATTGGTTTGACAAACAGGTTGTCATCCGAGATCTTTGTAAGCATCTCAAATGGGATGCCCGGCGGCGACATAAGGCTATCGCTATACTGCTGCGGCATCAACTCAAGCTTGGCAAACTTCTCCATTGAAGGGGCTTGCCGAATCGCCTTTGCCATCTCCGTAACAAAGGTTTCAAACGAACTTGTGCCTTCGATAGCCTGCGTAAATATATCCGCGTACTGTTTGGCGGACGTAACCGGCCCAACACCAAGGCTGCTTACAGAAGGAAATACCGCGCCGTAGTTACTTACGCTCTTGACCGACTCGAAATCCATGTTCGGGTCGAACGGCGTATAGTTCAGGGTCTTCTCAGACATTCAGTTTGGTTCCAAAGTAAATAAACGCGAAGCATTATAGCACTAATAGTCATTCTAGGCCAGCCCCATGCGATAGTTGATAATGTCCGGGGCTACGGCCATGTCCGGCAAACTGCCTCTTTTAGAGAAATCCCAGCATGTATCTAAGGCAATATGCCTGCGGTTGTGCTTACCGCAATAGTTCTTTACTTTATCGTAAAAGGCACAATTCTCGCAAGTTCTTTCCAAGGGATTGTCAATGTTCATGGCCATCAACTTCTCCCACATATCCATCTCGCCGCCGTCTGCGCGGACGCCCATGCTGATGTTAGCCTCCGCCACAGACTGCCAGCCGGGCGGCATAGAAGCCCCTGTACCCATTTGGATAGCGTGGCGTACGAGATGCACACAGGCGTCAACCATGTCATCCTTGCCGCCCGGTTTGCCGCTGAAATCCTTCATTTGGGTAACAAACGGGTCCATCCAATCCGGCGAGTTGTTAGGCATCCACACACGCTTCTGCCGGAACCAACCCTGGACACTGCCCGCGCCTACGCCCTCAACCGCACGGGCACGCTTATTATCTTCCGGCACGATGGGTTCTAGAGGTATACCGCTGCGGGCTAGGGTCTCAAGTGCCGTGGAACCGTAAGCCTTCTTTTCGACCACGACGGTATGAGGACGCCACTTAAGATACTCTGCACGGATGGCTTGCGTCACTTCGGCAAAGGTCAGCTTTTTGTAAAGAACGTCTAGGATCCATATGAGGTAATGCGGGTCGCAGGGACCTACCAAAGATACATCTTCGCCATTATGCCATACGTCAGAAGGTATCAGAAGCGCCGTCACGCAAGAAGAGTGGTCAGACGTTTCGGTAGCAGAAAACGCGGTATCCCACGCCTGCAATACCATAGACCCCTTATTGCATAGCTCCGCCACCTTGGGGGAGTTTACTGGCCCCATAGCAAGGTCTTCCGGTGCCTGATAGTAAGTGGTGAAGTCTTCCGGAATAAAAACTGCGGATTCACGGGCAGTTGGGTCACACTGGTAAACAGCCTGCGCAACGGTAGGCTCCATGACCTTAGCGTGGAAATACTCAGACCGTTTTGCCTGCATGGTCGGCCAGTAAAAACCCTGGCTAAGTGGGTCAACGCCGTATTTCCACTTAATAAGACGCATTTACAGATACCTAGTATTCTTTTTAACCGGTTCCGAAGGTGGCACTTTACTAACCACTTGCACGATATCGCCGTCTGCGGTATGGCAGAAACCGTCTGTAAACACGCATTCTAGCTTGTCGGGCACCATTATATCATAATAAAGATCGCGGCTACCGGGACGTTCGGCAGGCAGTGTCATCACAACCCAGTCTTCGGAATGCTGCAACTTGCCGTAGAGATCGTCCACGTTCCAACGTCGCCCGGCGAGTATAGACCTAGCCCCTCGTGGGTCCTGCCTGCCGAGAAGCTGAGATACATAAGTCCTAACAACCTTAGCGCAAGCCTCGGCGGTGTCTGAATTGGCTTCGGTATGTAAATCGTCAAATATCAAAGTCCTAGCATGTTTTCCGGTCATTTCCTTGGACGTAAGACCGAATGCATTGTAGGAAGCATCCGGATCACCCACACGATGGCCGGTAACAAACATACCGTTAGACGGTGACCAACCTAGTTCTTTATTTGGCTTTACCTTTGGGAAACAAATTTTAAAGGCCTCGGAGTCTTTAACGTGCTGCATAGCGCCGCCGACAAAGCCCGCTGCCAAGTCTTCCGCGCCCGCAACAGTTATAATAGTATGAGTGGGGTCATGCCCTAAAAGCCATACAGGGTATACAGTGGTTAGGCAGTTTGATTTGCCGCTACCCGGTCCTACTTGGAGCATCAACTTGTTTATACGCATATCGCATAGCGCGCATGCAACCGGCCACAAATGATCCGGAAACGTAATTCCAGACCCTGCATGTAACCAATTGTAAAACAAAGAGAAAGATTGTGGCGTCCATTCACGGACTATAGCCGCCATTTCGTCATTCGTCATTGCTGCCATGTTGCTGACAATACTCTGTTTTGCTATAAAAGTCAATACTTGCAAGTGACGATTAGGTGACCAAGGCATATAAGGCTTGATTGGACTGTTTCAAAGTGAAACTTCCGTCTTCTCGGGCAATCGCGTAGTTGAGACCTTGCGGCCAAGCTTACGTCTTACATTGCCTCCAACGGCAGCAACCCCAATCCCAGGGGCCGTAACCAAACCTACCTTTAACATACGCATCGCTTCCTTTGCTATGTTGCGGGCAGCGTTTTCGTCTCGGTCGTGACAAGCACCGCAATCATCGCAGGACCACGCACGAATACTTAAACCAAGTTCTTTGCGACGGTAACCACACTCCGAACAAGTTTTTGAGGAAGGATAAAACCGATCCACCTTAACAAAGAACTTGCCTTGGCGTTGGCATTTGTACGTCAGCATGCTTGTAAACATATCCCAACCCGCGTCGGCAATCGCCTTTGCTAATGAGTGGTTACGCATCATGCCTTTGACGTTAAGATCCTCGACTGCGATACCTTGGCTTTCGTTTACGAGTCGAGTAGACAACTTGTGCAGGTAGTCTTTACGCATGGTCGCGACTTTACTATGGCACTTGGCAAACAAACGCCTAGCTTTTTCGCGTGATTTGGATCCTTTCTTCTTGCGTGATAGTTTCCTTTGCTTGCGCTTGAGATTCGCTTCCTTTTGCTTAAGGTGCCTCGGGTTATTAAAATGACTGCCTGCACTTGTTACTGCGAAGTCAGTTAAGCCAACGTCAATGCCAAGGAACGAACCCCCAACCGGCAGCAAAGGTTCGGGGTCTGGTTTTCCATCGTCAGTAAGCAAAGAAGCGTAGTAGCAACCGTCCGGGTCTAAACTAACGGTAACGGTCTTTAGCGGGCCAAGCACTCTAACTGGGTCGTAACCACGTATCCGAATCGCGGTAATCTTAGGTAGTTTTATATGCGTGTCAGTTATCTTAACGTTTTGTGGAAACTGAATCGACTGTCTGCCGTGCTTGCTTTTATAACGCGGGAATGCGCCACGCTTCTCAAAGAAGTTACCGAAGGCGGTTGCTAGGTTGGCAACGGAAGCTTGGAGTGCTTGGGCTACGGCGTCGGTGTCAAGCCAAGTGTGCTGCTTTTTAAGCGTAGGCAACCGATTCTGCATGGCAAAACGGTTTAAACCTTTGCCTGTTTCTTTATATAGCCGCTGCGTCTCCGTGAGAGCTTCGTTCCAGACCCAACGCGCGCAACCGAACTGCTTGCTAAGCGAGTCCTTTTGTGCTTTAGTCGGGTAGAGACGGACTTTTAAGGCTTGGTACATTATTTTATAAGTATATCACGTTTTTACTTAATTGCCTAGGGACCGATAAAACCTGACTCCATCAGCTTACACCGCTATTGACTTTAAAGGCCAAACGTGCTAGTATCCCAAACATGGCGGCATCAAGTTACGCAGCAACCAAAGCATTTACGATCAGTCAAGAAGGCGGTTATACCGATGATCCCCGCGATTCGGGTAATTGGTCATCCGGCGAGACCGGCGTAGGCACGCTGATTGGTTCTAATTACGGCTGCGGTGCGCCTGCAACCATTGCTTACATGGCAAAGACGCAGCCGGGTTTTGTTGTCACCGCTGCTTGGATGGCGGCTCTTCCGGTTGCCGTATATGATGGCATGGTTCAAACTGGTTACTGGAACCCGCTTCAGTGCGATAGCCTACCTGCCGGTATTGACCTATCATTATTCGATGACGGTTGGAACACCGGTATTGGTTCGGCTACGAAGAAACTACAGGGGCTTCTGGGCACTACACAGGACGGCGAAATCGGGCCGGTTACTCTTGGCCTTATTAATACTGTTGCTTTGGCCCCGATTGCCAAGGCGCTTAATTCTACTGACGCTATGACCATGCAAACCTTGCTTAGCGTGGATCCAGACGGTGATGTTGGTCCTATTACCCTTGCAGCAGTTGCCGCCCAAGAATCTACCATTCGCGTTCCCCTGCTGATCCTGCGCCTTAGTGAACTGCAGGTTGCTTACTACGAAAGCCTGTCCAATTTCGCTACGTATGGCCAGGGTTGGCTTAACAGAACCGCAGCCAGGGCAGAGGCGGCCTTGACACTCGCGGCTACCGCAAACGCCTCTTAATCTTTACAGGAAACATTACATGAAGCGTTCTCTCTTTGCTACAGGTCTCATTGCCGTTCTTGCCCTCGGTGCTTGCACCACGGCTGTTGCTTTGTCGAATATCCCGGCTATCGTCAATGACGCCGAAGCCCTTCTTTCCACCAGCACTCTTTCCGCCACGGTTAAGGCCGATGCTACGGACGTGCTGAATGGCTTTGAGGCCGTTGCTGCGGCTTACACCGCTTCCGCATCTACTGGCAGTGCCACGACCGAATCCACGGCAATCAGCACCGCCACTGCCGCGATTACCCAGGCTATTGCCGACGCCCCGACGAATGCCGCCCTGCAGAAGGATGGCCCACTCGCTGTCGATGCGCTTAATGCTCTTGCCGCCGCGCCGAGCACGGAGAGCTTTGCTAACGCCGCTGAAGCCGCTGTCGGCACCGCGCTCATCGATGAACTTACCGGTGGCACGACTGCCGCTGCAAAGGGTGCGGTTGCTTCCCCGGATGCGGTTATCGTTGCTGACGCGCGCAAGCATATTGCGGATCTGAAGGGTTAAATTACCTATGGCTATTACCCGCATGTTGGGGCGCAAACCCCGCACGTTTAATCCTACCGTGCCCCACATGCGGGCCTTGCGTGGGGAGCAACAGACACCGCTCCCTGCCTCGCTATCTTGGCTGCACGGGATGCCTTCCGACCTTGGCATGATGCTGAACGGCCCCACTCCGGGTAACCCGAACGCGCTTGTTTTGGGCGATTGTACTTGTGCAGGGCTTACGCACGCAAGGCAGATTTGGACGTATAACGCCACCGGCACAATGGTTACTCTGCCGGATGAATACGTGCTCAAATTGTACGAGCAAGGAGCAGGCTACGTATTAAACGACCCTAGCACCGATAACGGCGCAAATGAGCAGGATTTACTAATGTTTGCTCATAAGACCGGCATTCCTACCCCGTCTGGCCCGGATAAGATCTTAGGCTTTGTAGAGATCGACTTTACGAATATTGACGACGTAAAGCGTACTATTGCAGAGGCAGGTGTTGTTTACCTAGGCATTAATATTCCTGAGTCTTGGTGCAGTGCGCCGGTTGGTTCCATCTGGGATGTCGATAACGGTCCTGTTGGTGGCGGTCATTGCATTATAGGTGCCGCTTACGATGACACGTATATCTATGTCGTTTCGTGGGGCAATATATGGCCTATGACATGGGCTGCTTTCCGGCAGGTGACGGACGAAGGATACCTGATCGGGGACAATGCTTGGTTTAATGCCCGTGGCGCAACGCCTTTCAATATGGACATTACCGCTTTCAACAACGCTATGTCGCAACTCCGTTATAACCCGTAAAGTATAAAACAGTGCAAGTTCTCTTAGTTATCCTAGTGTTGCTCCTGCTCTTTGGCGGGTATGGCGTAGGTTTCGGCGGGTTCGGTAGTCCTTACGGTTACGGCCTTGGCGGGGGTGTTGGTCTACTCGTCATCATTTTAATCCTCATTCTTTTAGTGAGATAAACCATGCTTACAAGTCTTTTTCATCTGGCTATTTCCATTCTTTCCCCGGTTATTATCGGTGCCATCGGCGTCGTTGTTCCTTACGTTCTTAAGCTGCTGAAGGTCAATCTTGATGCCGCGCATACCGCGACTCTGGAACAGGCGCTTGATAACGCAGTCGGCACCGCTCTGTCTCTTGGACAGTCTGCCGGTGATAGTTACTTGGCGAATGTTACTATTAAGGACGCGGCGCTTGCAAAGGCTGTTTCGTATGTCTCTACCTACGCGCCTGCGGCTATCGCTTACTTTGGCCTGACACCGGCTAGCATTGCAGAAAAGGTGGATGCCAAGTTGGCTAAGCTACTGCATGTCACGAACACTGTTCCTCCGGTCAATGCTGCTAAGGCCGACTATACTGCCGCTATGCTTAGTAAAGCCAATATCGGCCCTGCGGTTACGCCTACTACTATCTAACACTTTTAAAATTTACTTGACTTTTTAATAGGTTGCGGGTATATTTGCCTGCAACCTTTTTCTTTTTCTTCATTGGTATGATGTAATGCCCTATAATGAGCCAGTATCCGACGCCGAAAAGCAGCGGAGAATTTACGAATACTACAAGACAGGTTCTATAAACAAGGCCGCTATTAATCTTGGTATTTCCCGCAAGGCACTCAGTAAAAGCCTAAAGCGGTGGGGCATTAAAACTCAGGACGATGATGCTAGTAGGGCAGTGCGAGGCGAGATCGGTGGCCCACCTATTCCTGCAATCGCCGTGCCGCCTGATGGGTTCGTTATTCGGCAGAACAACGGACAATACGATGCCGAAGGTAATTTAAAGCAGCAGTGGATTAAAACCAGCCAGGGCGATACGGATGGTTACAAGGTCCCAGCCGGGCACACCATCAAGGGGGAAAGCGCGTTCCTAGACGCCAATGGCAATATTATAAGCAAGTGGGTCAAGACGCGCAAGGATGACGCCGGGAACCTGATTGAAGCCTTCAGGGAAGCTTTTGCGGGGTATAAAGGTGGTGCTCCGGAAATACCAGAACCATCAGGAGTAGCAAATGAATTACTTTGCGTGTATCCGATTCCGGATCTTCACTTCGGTATGCTGGCATGGGCTTCTGAGACGGGCAGTTCCTACGATATGAAAATCGCAGAAGAAACCGCGCTATACAGTCTCAATACTCTTATAAGCCGCTCTCTGCCCGCTAGACATGCTGTTTTGCTTGGCTTAGGAGATTTCTACCACGGAGACGATCAACGGAATGTAACCCCCGGTTCTGGTCATCAACTAGACGTGGATGGCCGCCACGCGAAGGTCTTTGCGGCGGGCGCTAGGTTGGCAATTAAGATGGTAGAGTTAGTCGCCGCTAAGCACCTCCTGACAGAGTTTGTGTCGCTAAGCGGCAACCACGATATTACTTCTTCCATGTGTCTCAGGGTGGCGCTGTCTTTGTTCTACGCCAATAACCCTCGCATAACCGTCAATATGGATCCAGGCATTGCTTGGTATCGTAGGCACGGAAAGTGTCTTATTGGGGCTACCCACGGGCACACGGCAAAAATGGACCGTCTTCCGGGTATGATGGCCGCAGACCGCCCGGAAGATTGGGGCCTTAGCAAGTATCGCAGCTTCTATACCGGCCACGTTCATACAGACAATGTGAGGGAGATAGCCGGTGTAAGGGTGGAGTCGCTACAGGCTATTGCGGCGCGGGATGCTTGGAACGCATCGTCAGGCTACCGTTCGGGCCGCTCTATGTCAGCTATTACCCATCATGCAGAGGAAGGCGAGGTCGGCAGGCACCGCGTCAATATTCTTAGTTAAGGCGCATCTAGAATACCCTCATAAATCCGAAATTCATGGTTATCAGGTATTTTATAAGGGTAGGTCTTTATATAATGTTCGGCTTCTGAATAGTAGTCAAACATCTCAGGACGGTCCCAAAGTATATCGTCTTTATAATTCTCAAGCGTCACAAAGTAAGGCATCACACCAACCCCTCCTCTTCAACTATTTTCCGGAACTGCCGCCAGCCGATGAAGTTACCGTGCTGGTTATTGTAGTGCCATCCGGTCCAAGACCGAAAATCAGGGGATGCCTGATGCTCCAACGGGCTCGCGTGCAGGGGCTCACTACCGGCCAAGCGCTCGTATAAGGCTAGGTCAGTATCGCGAGCAGGTTTCTTACCTTCTTGGGTCAGGTAGCTGACCCTGGCACACCGCGCAGCCGAGATTTTGCAAAGCGTACCCGAATCCGCTTCCTCCTGCTCCTCCGCGCTGACATAAGGTAGATGCCATTCGTACATGCGCAATTTTTTAGGCGTGCTTTCGGACATTGCGCGCTTTATTTCCCGTGCCAGCATTTGAATATGGGGCTCTGCGTCCGGGTGATCCCGAAGGGCGAAAAAGTTATCCCATTCAGTAGCCGTCACGACCACGTTGATATGCGTGAAAGGCTCCAAAATGCGGTTTACAAGTTGCTTGTGAGCACCGATTTCGTGCAGGTGTGTAGCGTGAACAAGCGCGTCCTGTAGCGCTGCGAGGTAATGGCCTTTTGCGACCCCTAATTCATATCCGGTAAGTTGCTTATGCGCCTGCATACCGGGCTGGTTCTTGCCCCAATGTAGCGGCATAGCTGGGTCTCTCTCAATATCGGCAATCAGTTTCTCAACTGGGACCGCACGGGAGGATGATGCGTTCCGCGAGAATACCCGGTGCGTCATGAATTCGGCATGTATAAAGCGCGGGTAACGCAATTGGAGCGTAGTCAGACGTATCTCAGGTACTGAAATACTATCCGCAATAACGCTAGCAGAAATTGTGGTCATGCAGTTTTTTACTATTTACTTTTTGCAGTCTGTAAGAGGGTTAGGTCCTGGCGTCAAGGGGTCCATCACTGCCTCCCAATATAAGTCAGCGTGCATTGATTGGCGAAAGGATAATAAGACCCTGACTGATCGGGCCACCTGACATGCAGCGTATTAAACCCCCGAATGGTCTCAAGCTGGGTAATGACACCGGTCTCCCCGCTAGAGTCCTGCACCAAGTCATTGACTTTTAAGGTCGTCCAAGGTGTCTCGGCTACAGTGCTCACGGTTTACTACCCCTGATAAATATAAGGCCCATAGCCAGCAACTTCTTAATCCAGGGCATATCGTAAGTCCCAGCGTTCTCGTTACCTAGAAACGCTACGGCGGTCATTCGTGAACTCCTTTAGGCGCTTCGTAGCATGGGTAGGATGTCTCAAACCTATAGGCATGGCCATCCTCCCACAACCTCCATTCGGTCGTCTCTAGGATATAGGGATTGAAATCGCCCCTATAGCCCTCCATCCAGGGGTCTAAAAAGCCTGCATAGTAATCAGACATGGGAATGCCTAGTGTCATACACCCTCACGTACCCGGCGTTCCAGTGATGCCATTCTGTTTCCCACTTTGGATACGGGTTACAACCAAACGACAAACCAATACACGCATCAGTGTAACCGACCTGTTAAGCCATAATATCACTTATAGTCGGCAAAATATCAGTTATCATCATCGTAATAAGAGTCAATAACCCATTGTTCGTCTAGGTAACGATCATCGTATTTTCGACTGGACTCTAACAACGCAGCGGCCAGTCCTTCTTCCCAATCAATATAGTCAACTGAGTCGAAGTCGTAGGGGTTAATGGCTTCGGGATTAATCGAGTATTCGTGATACCCTTCGTGCCATGCGTTACTTGCCATCGTCAACAAACCCCCTCAAGAAAGACTCAATAGTAATCAGACGCGCCTCGATGCGTTCCAAAGCCACTAGCATTTCAGCCGTGCGATCCGACTGCGGCGGGGACATGATGTAACTAAAAGTTGGCGTAGGCGGGTTGGTATAAACAGGGTAGTCAGGCGGCCTAAACGGATAAAAACTAGGGTAAGGAACTTCAGTCATTACTCAGTATCCTCGTCTTCGGCATCATAGTCTCCGTCCTCGTCATAATCGCCGTCACGGTCATCATCACTTTCGGCGGATTCCCAACCGTTATTCCAGTCTATAGCTTCAGGAGTATAGGACTTGTAAGGGTTCTTGTATTGCTCAACGTGGTTCCAATAAGCCTCATAGCCCTCGTAGAATTCCGCAGACTCAAAAATGCCAGGAACGTATTCGATATTGCGGGCCATAACCGTCACATCCCCAGCGAAGACTTATACGTGTCCACAACCATTTCCTGCTCTTCCACGTCAGCCGGATCCATAGCGCGAAGCTTGATGATTTCCTTAATGGCCTTCACATCAAAACCGGCTGATTTGGCCTCAGAAAAGATGTCCTTCTGGTCGGCGGTAAGGGCCTTCTTTTCGTTCTGAAGGTTTTCCCACCGTTCGATAATACTACGGAGGCGATCGGCTGCGACGGAGTTATGCCCCATCTTAGGTGTCTCTTCGTCAAGATTGATGTTGATAATTGTGTCGGTCATTTTTGTCTCCTTTCGCATTCAAAATCGCCTTGGCACTACATTATAGATCATTTAAGTAGCACCAAGGCGACAAAATTACTCCAGCAAGTCAGCGAGATTTTCTTCCGCACCAATGGACAGATCCACGTCATTAGCGGCCTCAGTAAAGCCAAACGCATCCGCAGCAGACAGGCGACCATCAAGACGCTGCACCTTATTGTCCACAACCTGCAGACCGTTGAGGTAAACAGTGACGCCACGGTTCGTCTTGTCGGGCATCTCGAACCACTTTAGGCCGATGATAGCACGGACCTTGCAGCCCATGAACACCTCTTCCGGATCCGTAATAGGCGCGGGCTTACCACGGTTGGCAGGATCTTCCTTTGTGCTGACGATGCCGGGCTTCTTCGTGGTCTTGGTCTTGATAAAGCAAGAGAACTTGTCCGCATCGTACTTGGACGACTCAAGCTTGCGATTAAAGATAGACTTAATCTTCTCTTCCTTAAGCCAGACGCGCGCCTTCTCAAGCCCAATGGCGTCAATTATAATCTGGTTGAAGTCCTTCTTGATGGCTAGGAATTCGTCAGACTTCTCATCCTCTGCCGTGAACAGAAGATCAGCATTGTACTTGGCGGTCTCGCCGGGCTTCGGAGTCTGGCTCAAGCGAGGTGTCCAAAGAGCATTCCAGCCAAGAATGCAAACGGAGGTAACGTGATTAGCCATGTGTTAGTAGTCCTTCAGGTTGTGGATTCTAGCGGGGTGAACGAAAAATCTTGGGCGGATCGTAGCGAACGGGGCTTTCGGTTCTCATCCTTGGGCACAAGCTTCTTGCTACGGGGACGTTCGATAAGCGCCGCTTTTTGGGTCAACTCGTCAAACAGTGCTTTCGCCTTGTTATTCTTTAGACCCTTAATCATCTGCTCCGCGATAAAAGCAGACTCAACATGGGCGGGTGACCCAAGTTTAGGCTTTGTGTAAATGGCCGGTTTCGGGATACCAAACTCTCCGCCAGACAATAGACCGGCAATAAAGTCCGCCGAATGCTGCTTCGTCCAAGCCCGGTTGCCTTCGGTATCTATGACTTCCATGTTCTGCGCTTTGTGACCGCGCTCAATCAGGTCCTTCAAGACGCCTTCTACATCATTCAAAAATTGACGAATGAAAGGGGCTTTGGCGGCGATTATGTCTAACTGCTCCGGAGTAAGGACATGCGGGTTCTTAGTGCAGTCGAGAACCTCTAATTCTGTAGGCTTTAGCGGCTCCATGAAAGCGGCAAAATCGGACTGAACTGCCTCTATAGTCTCTTGCAACTGCGCCTTGCATCTTCCGGTTTTAGGACACCACTTACAATGCTTACCCGCATGCAAAGGCGCATCTGGTTTTAAAGTTTCCCAGCATTTGTCCACCAATAGCATACCAAACTCAAGTAAGTCAACAATATTCGTGTAGTCTCGCTTTGGGGCAGGGTTGCGATAGTCGTTTGGCTGCACCACTACTAGTTCGACTTCATTTATCTGGTAGTCCTGCGGCAAGGACAAATAGGTGCCCAAGGCGTAGTAACGAAGCTGAAGATTGCCTTTGATGTTTACGGGATCATAGCCATTTTTGTAATCTACGCAAACAAGTTTCTTATCTTCTTTACAATAAGCGGCAAAATCGGTAGTGCCAAACAGCGGCACTGGGGGGTTTAATAGATCTAACCGCACGCGCGATTCAATCCACCATTCCCAGCCCGGAACCATGTATGTGCGGCAAGTATCCAAATATAGTTGGACACCCGCTGCCATGCGGTCATCTACTTCGTGGTTATTGATCTCAAAGCCAAGGTAAGCAAACGCGCTACAGCCTTCACGTAGGCATCGTTCGGCCAATTCGTGGGCGGCAGTCCCTAACTCAGCCGCCGGTGACGACCGGTTAGGGATGCCCTGAGAAGCCCTGATACTGCCGGGGCAAGCAAAGAACCTTGCTGCAATTGAGGCACCATGGGCGCTATGCTCGCGTTGGCCGTGGTCAGGAGTTTCCGTAGCCAAGTTTACATCACCCAAGTAATGCGG
>Ga0116231_10009385_pt1 | contig 16559 bp, 11 predicted proteins | sample S1TSphgellanicum_2_FD_89695 | JGI IMG/M metagenome (GOLD analysis project Ga0116231, IMG submission 89695) | Host-associated microbial communities from peat moss isolated from Minnesota, USA - S1T2_Fd - Sphagnum magellanicum MG | ecosystem: Host-associated > Plants > Peat moss > Unclassified...
AAAAAATTTATAGATCAACCAGTGTAATTTGGTAAACATTCGCGAGTAAAGAATGTTATGACAAGGTGCTAAATGAAGAATTTTAAAGAATTTTAATGTGCAAAATGAAGAATGTCATAACTACGGTATTATTTCAAGAGAATTGGCCTTGTTGGTCTTGAGAAGTTAATGGCAACTAGTTCATCCTTTAAAATTTGGAAGGATTTGGGAAAGAATACTAAAACACATTTTAAACTACACATGCCTACTATGTGGCAACTTTTATTTTTCAATCCAAAATAAATTTTTTTACAATGTTTTTCCTTTTTTATAAATAAACATCTAATGGTGCAAAAAAATGAAATAATTGAATTCAATTGTATTCATCTTATGTCACCATTTTCTTAAAAAAATATTTAAGTTTTATTTGTACCCCAACTTCCACCTATTTCAATTTAACATTTACAATTTACCAACATATTTTGTTACTTATGACAGGTGTTTATTATCATAAACAAAAACATCAAATCATAAAATGACAAAATCAAGCAAATTTGACATTGTAATTCCATTTAAGGCCAAGGTTAATATTTCTACTTTATATCACATCTCAATATACAATAATTTTTTTATAAATTCAAACATATTACATGAGAATTTCATATATTAAGCATATATTAATATTTAAATATTTAAATTATTTGTATGAATATAAGATTCAGAAAACCATTTATGACCAATACGAAAACATAATTATCACATCATCAAGGTAAAAACATTGAATGGGGCACTTTCCCAAAGGATTCCAATTGTCATGGCACATTGTTCGGTCCCAAAAATAAAATAAAATAACTTTTGTGTTATTCATAAGAGTTACAAGCTCATGTTGGGTGGGCAAAAGAAGAAATTATTATACCAGGTGTCATTCATAAACACATGTAAATGCAACATTTTACGTCACCCTAAATTACGAGGAATTTATCGAGGAATACAATAATAAAATTATAGAATGGAGTCCATTTGTACATTTATTAATTTTTGAAATATCACTTAGTAGTAAAATCAAAATATATTTAACATCTAATGTAAAAGTAGCAATGAAGTGCAATATTAACTTGTTAGTTTTAGTCCTAATTGTTGCCTACTTTTATTGTACTAAAATTTTCAAAAATTGTATTCAATTCATAAAAAATCAATGGAATCATGGAGGCCTCCCTAAGGAGATTTTAAAAAAAAAATGAGCTTACTTTCTTATGTTTATGTTTAAAAAATGCCATATTAAAAATTTGGATTTGGGTAGACGTATTTTTTGGCCAATTTTACCATGCTTGGACCCACATGTTATAGGTGAAAAACACAAAGAATTTATCTAGCAACAATGCTGGGATACTACATAAAAGCCTATTATGAGTGTTATGCAACTCTAAAAAATGGCAATTACATACCCATACATTATTATGGCTAAACAATTCTCTAGATCCCAACACACTCATATAAACATTGTGTGATGATGAAATTTTTGAAAAAACACAATAAATTACTTAAACGATATCATTACATGAGACACAAATCAATATACATCATGCCCAACATCAATAGTGACAAATTGCATTGATGAAAATATTTGATCACATGCATCCATGCACTAGAAGGCCCCACAAATACTAAAAAAAAACCTTTCCAAAATTATTCCAAAATGACATTTATAAGTTAATGAATATATAATGTAATCGACATGTATGCAATCTAATGTGCTATAAAATATATATTAGTGCATTGAAAAAAAATGTAGATATGGTTTCCTTCAATCTTTAGTCAATTGTGAAACCCATTTTAGCATTGAAACTATGTTATTACACATAAAAAGAATTGAAAATAATTAAATAAGGCAAATCCATGGATGTCATCGGCCTCAAGATGTAATCACAATTTGAATTTTTTTTTAGCAAAAGCAATAAATCATTAATTTACTATATCACAAATTACATCACAAACACATCTATTTATACTTCACACATGTATTTTTTTCTTGCAAATTGTAATATGAGAAACTAAAACAATAAACAAAAACCTAAATGTCAACTATTATTCAATTGTCAATGTTTGCTAATACATTGTTCAAATACAATAGGAAGCCAAGAGAAAACATTAGTTATTACCGCAATTAATTACTTATTGAGTTTATTAAATCATGTAATTAATTGTAATTTCACTTACATGCCTTGGTATAATTTATCAACATAGGTACATGAACATTCCCTAACCACAAAGTGTTGTAGCAAAAAATGAGTTTGATTGAGATGTGGGTAAATTGTGTAACTTTTTAGTGAGAACTCCTTGGGATGTACTCAAGTTTTCATTACTTTGGTTCATTTGGTGCCAAAAATGCGAGCATGATCTTAGACAAGGACAGTTCCATCTAGGAGTTGCCTTTTTTTGAGCTTGGCAAACTACTATTCAAGTTGGTATAGCAGCATGGAAAGAACTGCACAAACACAAAAGATTTGTAGAAAAATTAGATAACCTTATTTGTGAATTCAAGCAGGGATGGACTCAAGGCAATCTATTTTGTAAGGACAATGGGGGGCTTCATTAGCAAATCTTACAATAAGTACTTCTTGCCCAAGCATATGGTGGATCATAGAGTGGGTTTAACAATTAAACATGTCCAGGTGTTCAACAAGCAAAATAACATCCCCACCATGGAGGACTCAATAGGAGAACATGTAGATGGAAGGCATCAGACTTTTCAAACCGTGTCATCAAGTTCTAGCCTCGAGCATGAAGGAGTTTAGCTCACCAAAATTATAGGGGCTATTGTGGAAGAGATTCAAAAGGAGGCGATCCCAAAAATAGAAGATCAAGAAGACCTCCTCATTGAATCAAAAGAGGATTCACATGAATCCATTGATCTCCTAGAAGAAATTCATTCTCCAAGCACACTTCAAGAGATGCAAGATTTTTGAGTCACCCAGCATGCTGAATCATCTCATAGCACTAGGCCCTTACCAAAGGTTATTTCTACCATTGCCACTGGAGTATAATGAGAGATCGATCCTTCTAGCCCATTTTCTCCGAATACTTCAACAAGGGAGTTAGATATGAAAGTAACACCTGAAGAATTGCATCAATTGCACAAGAGATAGAGTTAAGCAGTACATGCAGTTTGGCAAAGATTTTCATTGATTGCACATTCTTTTCTTGGAAGAATGTAAGGGTTTAGGGTTCAAACCCAGTACAGTGCAGGTTGGAACTCCTGCTGTCCCCTCTCTGCCAATGAGCTTGAAAAGTGGGGGTGCCAACCAGCTTAACTGGTCAGCCAGATGTGATGAGACTATTTGCAGGAACCCAGTGCCCCGCTTCCCTAGTTGCCAGATTTAACCATCCCTGGTGAGAATGGAGATGCCCTCTTTTCATCCATGCAGAGAACAGTCGTGAAACATTCATCCAAGCAGTGAAGTGTTATGGAGACATTGGGTCAATGAGAGCCTAATATGGGAAGAAAGAACATAGTGGAAATTAGAAATCCAAAAATAAATATAATAATTTTTTTCTCAAAATATAATTATAATAAAATGCGGGAGAAAGCATTTAAGGACCTGCGCCTGTAGCTCAGTGGATAGAGCGTCTGTTTCCTAAGCAGAAAGTCACAGGTTCGACCCCTGTCTGGCGCGTGTTTTTTTAACTATTGCCGCTTCCTGAAACTTTTGATCATCCAAAATTGATTTCTGTTATCTACTTTACTACCTTGTCCAATTAGCATTTTTTTTTGACAAAGTAAGGAGTTAAAACTAAGTTGCTGCAAAACATGCATAATTCAACAACATTTTTGAATTTTAGAAATACAATACTCTAAATTAAATACCCTCCAAATTTTCTAATTTTCCATTATAGATAGTTGAAAACATCAAATTTGCAGTTTTATTTATTTATTTATTTATTTTAGTATGGATGGATGATTTTCTTTTATTTTTATAAATTCAATGGATGTATATGTTCATATTATCTTCTCTAAAGGAAAAGTAACAGACTCCCCATTCAAATTTCCATGCAAGGAAATTGGCCGTGGAAGGAGAAGATATGTAAAAGAAAGGATTTATTGACATATAGGCCTCCAAGGGATTGAGCTCTTTTTTGGTCTTTCCAATTGGATGAGATTTTCAATCACATGAACAAATCAAGTCACTAACTTGTTACTTAAAATTCACAACATTGGATGAAATATTTCTCAAGCACTATTGGAATCTACAAAGACAAAAAAAACCATGTTATAACTTGTATATATGTCAACCCAGAGAAGGAAATTTCTAAATTTGTGTGACAACAAACAAATGACTTGTGATTTTTTCCAATGACTAGTTGTTGGTAACTTGGTACACAGTGATGTGATTCCATTTCTTTCAAAAAGAAATTCACAATAACATTAAAAATATATTTTTGATTACATTTTCAATGTCCTACCAAAACTTTATTTGAATGTTTAACTAGAGTCTAACACCGCTTTGACTTGTGTGGAAGAGGGCAAAATGATTCCACTATTCAATTTACATAGACAATCCAAAAGGCATGAGAAAAAACAGCACCCAAATGAAAGGGACGCAACATTTGCGACAAAAGAATCTCTTTAGCTTTCGATCACATTTCATCTGAAACACCCAAATGAAAAATGGGCGTATCAAACATCTGCAACACAATCATGTTTCATTTAGAACACTCTAGTAAAAATCTTTGGCGTATCACACATTTGGAAGACAGATCTCTTTAACTTACAATCATGTTTGATTCAAAACATTTGGATGAAAAACTGGCACATCAAAATTTGGAACACAAGAATCTCTTTAACTTACGATCGCGTTTCATTCAAAACATCCGGATGAAAAATTGGCACATCAAACATTTGGAACACAAGAATCTCTTTTAGCTTCCAATCATGGTCCATTCAAAACACACACTAGTAAAAAAATTGGCATATCTCTATGAATGTAGTATACATACTACGATTTCAGCATCAGATATGATACCAAAGCCACTTGTTTAGCAACCATCTGCAACAATGGAAAATGCAATACCATAGATCATCATCCACTAATGCAAAGGACCTCATTAAAGAAAACAATTTGTAAACCCCCTACGGCAGTAATACACTAAGCTTCCATTCAAAGTCGGCAGCATCAGACATGATACTGAACCAACTTGTAGAGCAATCATCTGCAACAATGAAAAGTGCAATACCATAGATCATCACTCACGAATCTGGAGTACCTCACAAAAGGAAGACAGTTTATATACACCTTATGGCGTAAGCTATGGCCAATTAGAACATGGGGTAAAAAATGGTTTGGAAACAATACACTGCTGTATTGCATTACGTGGTGAGCAGAACAGACAAGATATGCTTGGCATAAGCCAATTATGCACTCCGGGCACCTTCAAACACCTTGCTTAAATTCTCTGCTTTGGAGGAATTGGGTGTCTCGCCTGCAGCTTTTTTCCCCCTCAGAACTTGGGACAGTCGTATTGGGGTCCTGGGATTTAACAGCCTCTGTTGCTGCTTCTGTATCTTTCTCAAGGTAAACCACCGGCCACCCCTGAACCCAAATCCATATCTGCTTCCAATGCAAACAGGGATAAAGTTCAGTGTAAAAAACAAACCCTGTCACAGTATCTTCAAGACCCTCTCAAGATCCAGGGACACAGAGATTGATGGACTCTTCTTTGGGTGCCTAGGCATCATAAACAATAGGATGACTGCAACTAGGAACAGAACAGATCTGGCCATTATCCAGCCGCATCTACTAACTATACACTATTTGAACCAATTTTCACCAATCAATTCAGTCGCAGCAATTGCTTGCCTAGCTAAAAGAAGCATGTTCAAAATGCTACAATAACAACAAACAGCTCACGAGGCCTCAAATACATCATACTCTTCACTAGGATGATATAGAAAAATTGAGTGTTAAATTGTGTTCAAAAATCTTCTACCACAGAGATTTACAAATCAATTAACATTAAGTACTGCCTCCTTGCCATTAGGGTATAGACATGCTTGAGAGTTTTTTTGCTCTCTTTCTCTTTAGATGAATCAAAACTCAAAGCCAAGCTCATGATGAATTTACCCTACTGAGAATTAACACCACCATAGTGTGTTATGTGTAAAACTCGTGAGAGAGTTTTCTGCTGTGTCTTCAGATCAATCGAAATTCAAAGCCAGTCTCATGATCAATTAAACTCTACTGAGCATTGACAACACAATTTTGTGAAATTATATGATCTATCATAAACCCACTTGAGACCTTCAATCTCAACATGTACTTTTTTGTAAAAACCTGCCTTCTTTTTGTAGTGTATTTAGACAACCATTGCCAAGCACATGAACTCAGCAATGATCTTCCAGGATCTTACGAAACGGAAGAAATCTTCCACAGTGGAAGCATACATCCTCTGGACCTTAGGCCAAGTTTTTACACCAGAGAAAGTAGGGCCCTTGGCCCTTTGTTGTTTTTCGGTGCCCATCACTTGGCCTACTGCCCTTGTGCCTAGGCACCTCAAAAACAAGGAACCCTTCTACTATACTAATTGCCAGGTCTTGAACCTCCTTGGAATCTGCTACAGAAGACGAGGTATTTCAAATGCTTTAGACTACGACTTCAGTATAATGTCAAGAGGTGATAAAAAATTTGTGAAAATGAGTTATAGCATACCCGATGACCAAAGTCGTTCCTGCGGTTGCCGCACATGCAGCGTAGCTTACACCGATGCTGCTTGTCAATGCCTTCACATGTTCCTCTTCCAAATTATGCACTGTTGCCATCTGCATTGTACCCGTCAGAACACTGCCCTCAATCAGTAACAAGCCCCCCCAACCTTGCATAAAACCCATATTGCAGAGTTTACAAACCACCAGAATCATCAAAGCTTGTCTGCTCTGACAACAATGGTTCAGCCACAGAAATCCACCTGCACTTCTTGCTTTCTTCAATAATCAGGCAGATGACAAAACAAATATGATGAGAAACACTCTGAAAAAGCAAAAAAACCTAGTCAAGATTTTCAACATACATACCTAAAAACATTGCAGAGAAATCTGCTGTCATATTTCTTCCCACCAAAGATATTTGTCTTACAGCTAGAAATGATAAGCTCTTCTTCAGGAAACCAGCAGAAAATGCAATGGCTTACCGCATGTTCAATCGAGTTCAAGCGGTCCTCAACCTTCTTTTGGTGCATTTGTCGAGCAGTGTACCCTGTTTCATTCAAATGTCAAGAATCAGAGACCACAAGAGAGACAGACACAGACAGACACAGACACAAATTGTAAAATGTTTGTGCTGCTGTGGATCATGGATCCATGTCAAGAACTCTGAAAACAGGCTGACATTCACCACAAATATAGAAGCAAGAAAAACCGTGAACCTGCCCAGGCAGCCCCAGCAGATGCCAAAGAAGCTCCAATTGTGAAAACCACATTATGTTTCTCGAAGATGTCCTGAAGAAGGGACAAAACAAAAGATTGGATTCCAAGTCCCATGTCCACCCACCAGGTGAAAAACCTCAAAAGAATGGAGCTTATGAGTGGTGAAGAAAGCTGCATAAAAATGGCATGGTCTCTAATGGGTAGGTACAAGAGGAACAAACGATTGCAGATTCCAGAAAAAAGAAAACTGCATGAGAATGACATGATCTCTGATGGGTACAAGAGGAACAAACAATTGCAGATTCCTGAAAAGAATCAAAAGATCATCACACAAACCTTTACTGAGACGAAAGTCTCCTGCACTGCCTTCTGCGCATTCAGAACCTTGGCTCTCACTTGCTGCATAGCTAGGTGCTTGTCCCCCACTCCCTCGCTATCAACCGCCTTCTTTTCTTGAACTCGCACTTGCAATTGCAACTGCAATCACTTCCCTGAGACTACCTATTCTCAAGAAGAAGAATTTTGCACTCTACTGCAACCATTCCATTCTGAATGAAACCCTAATCCCACCAGAAAAATTCTCCAAGAAACACACTGCACAGTAGGCTGTTTGGAAATCCTCCTGACACACCCTAAGATTTCTTGGGTTTTGTTGTCCTACAGTCTCTTCATTCCAAGAACATCATCATCCCCAAGAAAGAGTACCATACCATACACTCAAAAGTTTACCACCATAGCCTCCGAGACTGCTTTGCTTGAATTGATGAAGAACCCCACAAGCAAGCTTGAGCTGCTGCTTCTTCTCTTTGTTTGTTCTCGATCTGTAAAGAAGGATCACAACGATGAAGCTTCAAACCCCAGATTTTCTATAAGCTTCTAGGAGGAGGAAGAAATCTGTTGTTGTTTGATTAGGTCAAACGCTCGGTATGGGTGTGTGGATTCATCAGTGGAAAGCATGCGAAAGAAGCAACCTAACCTCTTTCTCCTCATTCTCCGATGCTGTACATTGGGTAGATGCCGAAATTCTTAGTAGATTCTTCAAGAAGAAAACTCTAGGGAATGTTTCTGTTAAGATCTTCAAGAACAAAACTCTTGCGAATGTTTCTGTCAAGATCTTCAAGAAGAAAAACTCTTGGGAATGTTCCTTCCGTCAAGATCTTCAAGAAGAAAACCTCTTGAGAATGTTTCTTCTGTCAAGATCTCCAAGAAGAAAAACTCTTAGGAAATGTTTTCTGTGTCTCGTTCGCAGTTTTTCGTGGGAAATGTTCTCTGTGTCTCCTTCGCTGTTTGTTTTGTAGAGGAGTGTAGAGAAATTGCTCATGGTGGTCAGGTTCAAAGAAATCAAAGGCACGGAGAGACACACACACACACAGAAAGAGACAGAGAGAACTCCAACCCTAGTGTGCTTCATGCACCAAAGCATCCTGAGATGTTTGCTGACTTTCCCATTATTGTAAAGCTCCATCGGAAAATTGTTGTTTCATACATGTCCTTGGAGGCAATTGCAATAGGTATTTTTTTCTAGATCTGTTTTCCAGTGAGAAAAAAGGGTATCAGAAAACATCGGCCATTTGCTGTTGTTTTCTGAAAACTCCCACTGTGAAGGCCAAAGGCTCTTTGCATTTCTTCACTTCTCTTGCATGTTTGGTTGCAAAGTTGTAGATAGTTCTGAATCTGCTCATTTCCGTGCTTGGGTGACAAAGGATGACAATTCAAGAATCTGTGCTGCAGTTGGAACTTTTGTTTGGGACCCATGTTGTGAAAATATTGATTGATGGCTGTCTGTTTCGATTGGTTGGTGGATGACCCACAATCTGAAATTTTTGCAGAAGATGCTGTGTATTGCTCATCATGACATTTGTTTCAACACTTGGGTTTTGGTGGTTGCAGGATTCTATGATTGTATGATCCAGATGGCAGTCATTGACACTATTTCAAAGGGAAAAAAACAGTGTCGTCACTGCAGCAGGAATTGGAGGGTTTGTTGGAAGAGCTCCATCATCCTGCTTGCATGTGCTTTAGGAAGGAAACAACATATAAAGAATCTTGTGAAGAGCAAACAAATTGTGCTGCAGTGTAAGTATGGGTCTTTATATAATTCAAACACCATCACAAACTTCTTATTTGATTTTGTTGTAATATCCAACTTTCTCTTTCTGGGTTTTCTTTGATGGTTTTGTTTCTCACAGTTTCAGGGTTCAGGGTTTATGAGGTCTTGTTTTTGTGGGTGTAAGGTGTTTGTTGCATTACTGGTGAGTGGAAAATCAATTTGAAATTTTTGTTCTGGGATCACCAAACTGAAAAATCTGCATCTGGTCCTTGCCTGTGTACAACAGAAACTCTTTGCAGCGGCTTATGTCTGGCGCCAGATTGACTACAGCGCTTGAGTGAAGCTCTTCCTTCCATCATTCCTCCTCCCTGACTATTGGCACATGATCAACACATGAATTGGCAATTTTCATTCTCCAGGTAAGACCAGCACCTCTCTTGTAGGTGCTTGTATTTGAATAAGGGAGGACTTCTGAATGAACTCTGCAAAAGTGAAGGTCACTGGAGCAAGCTTCAGCACATGGCACATAGATGCCATATGAAAAGCTCAGAGCTCGGTACTTGAATCCTTCAGCTTCTGTCTCTTAAACACCCATTCACAATTTACCTTGCCATCCTACCTAACTAGCCTTGATTAACAACTATTTAACAAATTAATTTGTGAGAACTTTGATTGATGGAATTTTGTCATGTTTCAAACATCTTGCCTACTTAACCAACCCTATTGAATGAATTATGGAAATCAAGACATTGGTTTCCATTTTCTTTTTTTCTTTTGAGTTCAAAAGATTCATCTTTGCAAAAAAAACAAAGTTTGATTTCAAGTTTGTATAAGTCTTGTTATTATTGTGGGTGTGGGCAATTGCTAAACATTTTGGTATAGAATGAACTTGTGATGGAGTTGTAGTTCCAACTAATTTGACAATAGCAAACTTCAAGTGATTTTGTACGTTCCTAATTTAAATTTGTAAATTGGATGTAGTGGATTAGGTCATGATCTATGGGTTATATCATTGTAATGTTTTAACAAAAGTTTGTTAGTTGATGGTTAATATGTTTGTAATATTTTTATTTTGTCATTGTAATTCATGATAAAGCATGTCATTAGTGTGGGTTGAAGTGAGAATTCAGTTCTTACCTTTTCATAGATTATGTGGTTTGTTATTAATTGGGTTTTATTGCCATTTGAAACACATTACAATGGTTATTGATTAAATGAACTAGTTCATAAAAAGATATTTATATGTGCACAAATAAATAGTTTGTACCCAATTTTTTTCTTCCAATTTTTTTTAAATTAGGCAATTTCTTCTAAAAAATAAAAAACATGAAAACTTGATGTTTTAAAAGGGCTTTTTTTTGGCTATTTTAAAAAAGCAAGTCAAACCTAGATTGTCAATTGCAATAGGACTTCTAAAAATATGTTATTGTGCATAAATAGCACTTGTTTAGTGTAAAATCTACTTGAGATTTTTGCCGATGGGCCTATTTCAAAAATTGAAGAAAAAAAACCTTGTTTGTATCTACATGGGTTTTTTAACATTCATAATAAAATGGTTTAAATAATTTGAAAACATAATCTTCTAAATGAAAATTTTCAAAATTGAACCAAATCAATTTTTTTCAAGAAAATTGTTTTGAAAGTTTCAACTAATTCTAATCAAATTTTGTTGAAAGTGAATAAGATATTGAATAAATTTTTTTGGAACTTATGCATTTTGAAAATTTTTGTCATTTCAACTTTTGACATGTATTTGAACAATAATCATTGCTATCATTTTTTATGTATAGTCCAAAAAATGTATGATATTACTACAAAATGTGAAAGAATTGTGTGAAATTATCCTTCAAATTCAAAAATATTCAAATTAAATATTTTTTTCATTAATCTAAAAAATGTTTTGATGTAATTTTATTATGATTGCAATATTTATTTAATATTACCTATTAAGTACTAATGTATTATGATTATAATTTTTTTGTGACCATTGCATAAACAAATTTCGAAATTTTAAATGTTATTACTTATGACAACATGACAAAATTCCGTCAATCAAATGTGACATATGTGTTCAAGCTTCAAAATCTAATATGGGCAATCTTTACTTTCACTTGTTTGTTTCAATTTTCAAAAAATTGTCAAAACATATCGTAATCATTTTTTATTCAATGAAGTTTTGAAAAATAAAAAAATTTGGTGTGCAAAATGTGAATGTGTACATGCATTTGAGGCAACTAATGCTATTATTTGTTGCAACCACACATGTGAACCTTCAAATAACAATAGTATTGGAACTATTATAATGCATAGGCCATGTGCTCTCATATATCTGATGATATTTTTATTGAAAATTAAAGTTGTTTTTTTTCTTTGAAAATTGAGTTATATAAATTTATAGTTCTTTTATCAATAAGTAATCATATAGATGATTAAATTTTTGTTGTTATAAATGATCTTTGTTTTTTATTCTATATTTTAAATTTGCAACAAAAACATAAAAAATTGATGTTTTGCTTTACATTGTAAAAGTTTGGGAGGTGCAAACAAAATAATAAGATCCACATGCATCAAGGTAAGAATCTTTTCTAAGAACTTTATTGGACATGTGATGTTCATGTGTTGGTTTAATATGCATTTTTTATAATTAGTTCATACCTATGTTTTAATGATAAATATTTTTGAATTACATACTAATTTTATATAACTTATATTATGCATTTATCACATAAAGATGAATAACTTGTGTAAAATAATATTCTAAAAATCAAAATATATTTTAAAACCAAATATTGAAGGTGCACATATAAGAAATCGTTTCATTATTATTATTATTAAATATTAACATCTAACAACCCTCCAATTTTTAAAACAAATAGTGCACATTTAATAACAAAAAAAACGTTTGAAAAGAAAACCCCACTTATCCACAACAATCTTTTGTTTGTTTTTCATATACAAAAAAGATTCTTGAAACATCATCAATTTGCATTAAATTTTTTCAAGTAATGAAAGTTAATTCAATTTAAATTAATGTGATCCTTTTATGATTTTTTTCAAAAATATAAAGCTATTTTTAAAAAATAATATCCATGCACTTTGTGACTCCTATTTTTCTTTTTCACCTTCGTTTCTCATTATTTAAAATTCATTCAAACTATATTTTTAAAGATCATGGTCTTTAATAATTATTTTGAAAAGTTCCACATTCGTAACCATAGTATTTCTTTTGTCAATATTGTAAACTATGTGATTGAATTATTCATTAAAGTGTAAATATTGATGAACACAATGTGAGAACAATGGAATCTTTGTTTGGTATAAACGTCGTCACACATAAGAATGACGATCTTTAATAATTTAAAACATCATTCAAAATTGATCATTGTAAACAAAAATTTAATGTCATTTCATTTAAAATTATAAATAGACCTAAAAAATTAATATATTATTTTTTAAAAACTTTGTATTAATTTATATATGTGTATGTAAATAAAATTAGTTTAATGGTTGAAATTAATCAAAATGAAGTACATAAACATTGAATTGTAATTTTTTTGTGTAAAATTAAAAGGCTACAACAAATAATGAAATTATTTTAATAAAGTTCCATATAATTTTTGCCATGAATTAAATGTTGTAGCATTATAAAACCTATATTAAGCATACGTAGAATCTTTTAAAATTATAAGAAATCGCACTAAATAAATGTAAAAGATTTTAAATTTAAATATTTTTACAAATGGTGTTAATAAAATAACTTTCAAACTTTGAGAAATAATTAATCATAATATATCAACATCTCACTACCAAAATTCATATGATATTCTATTATTAATATACAATTTTTTTTTTAATTTTTAAAATTAAAATAAATTTTGATAGGACATAAAATTATGAACAATTTGTGAATTCAATGTGAAACAATAAATGGTTTTTTATAAATTATTAGGTCATCATTTTAATAATTTCAAGGTTGAACAATGAAATGTGCTCATGTTGATTATTAACTTAACTTCATCAAACACTACAAAAATTATATAAGTCAACAATTTAATTTCAACTACAAATTCTTTTTATGAAAAATCAAATCAACTGAAAATAACATTCAAGGATTTCTCATATAGTAATGTAATTAATTATAAAATTTTCCTTAATGTTTAATCAAATTCAATTCAATTATGATAAAAGTTTAAAATTATAAATCCCAATTCACAATCATTCATGAATGTTATTATAATATCAAATCCCCTTTTATAAATCAAACCTTTTCTTTTTAGCATTTGATTTTTGATTTTAACATTTATTTTTATTTATTTATTTAAATCTTTGTATAACCTTTAATATTATTTCAACATGATAACAATTTGAAAAAATCAAATTAACACATTAACAAAACTTAATGGATAAAATTGGATGTAACATAAAATTAAAAATAATCTATGAATTCAACTTAGAATTAAAAAGGCTTTTATAAATTATTGAGTCGTCATTTCAATAACCCCAAGGTTGAACAACAAAACAAGGTCCTAACAATCATCAACTTGATTTCATTAAACATTACAAAATTTATGTTAGTCATTGACTTAACTTCACCAACAAAAAAATTCTTATGAAAATTCAAAGCAACTACTAAAATACATAAAAAATTGTCAAATAACAATTTAATGGCACTGGATTAAATTCAATTCAATTACAAAAGATGAATAAGAAAGAAAATTTTGAATGTTACTAGTCAACAACAAATCAAATTAAACTTTTTTTAATTTTTTACTTAAATTTTCATTTATAATAAAAAATATTTTATTTTACTTATGCATTGGAATAATTTCAAAAATATTGCACCATAAAAATTCACAATTTATGCACCACTTATATCTCATTTTCCCACGATCAAAGATTGTTGAACTTTTCACAATTTATGTTTATGATATTTATTTTTGAAATTTGAAAACTTGTAATCTTTTAATTTCACATAATTGAACTAAAGATTATTTGTGTGATAACATTATTTCCTTTATTCTATAAGGGCTTTGAATTTTATTTTATTAATTTATAGGGACTAACCCTTTGATAAAATTGTTATGGTCTAGGTGTGAATGATTTACATGCTTTCCTTTAAGATTATAAATATTTCACAATAATTTCATGATAGACTATAATTAAATGATTAATATTTGATGAGTAATGAATTTTAATAAAACAATCTAATGCATTGTGTCCATTTAAAGAATACTAATTTTTTTGAAAAATAAACAAAACTTATCATGATAAGATGTGAAGAAAAATTGTGTTGATGTTTAGTCAATGTTCATATTTTGATAGTTGACCCCCCTTCACATCACTTATTATAACATTGTATCTCAAATATATTAATTCACTTGGTCTGTCAGTCAGTCAATGACAGGGTTTGGGAAGGGGGTTTTATGTTCCCGCGAGCTCAACGTTGTAGCCAGGACGGTGACAATGGATTCTGAATGAAGGTGGGCCAACACGGGCGGGCTGGGCACAAAAGAGGGGAAGGCCAGGGAGATCAGGTTTTGACAAGGGGCTCTGGAAACTTCTAAGCCTCTTAGCAGATCTCCTCTCCTCCAAGGTTGCAGACCTTTCCATTTAACGAATTCCGGCAACTACAACTGATGCACTAGCAGATTCAAGCCCGGGAGCAAAAGGCTAAAGAGATCCTCAACATCTATAAACTATACTACCATATTGCCAACAGTAGAACCAGCTAACCAACACCTCCTTTTTCCCACAGGGGGCTGGACCTTCCAAGTCCATTCAGGGCCCCTGGCTACCACCGCTTAGCCATCGGTGATGGTGGAGCTCACCTCCTTGTAACTCTTCATACACATCTTACAAAACGCTAAGTCTGCTGGCGCTTCGGCTACTGTGAACGCCGTCTCCAAGAACAGGCTGTCTACCGCTGATCTCCAGTGGAACCATCTAGACCGCATGTCCACTACAACCCGGCAACAACAACAAGACCATGACCGCGAACAGCACATGCCCGTGCCTAGTTACCAGACCAGGAGTGGTAGTAGGAGCGGTGTCACAACCGTGAGCAGCAAGTGAAGGCCCGTGACTGGCTAACATACCAACAGCGCTAGCAACGGCAAGACCGCAACTGCAAGCGGCACCGACAAGCACGGGGTCAACAAGATTTGCACACAGCAGCCTGCATCCCCCTTTCAGAATTTGATGAGACTAGTGTTCCGATGCTTGACATAGGAAGTAGGACAGCTGAGTGCCAACATTGCCGAACTATGATTTGGCCTAATGAGGCTTCCCAAGGACACGAAGACCTTTGCTCTGCTAAAGGCAAATCTTGCAACTGTGAAGCCCTCTTCCCCATTCCTCTTCCTCAACCATTGCGGGACCTGCTCACTTTTGAGCTTGCCCTTGGTGCACACCTCCCCCCTGCCACCATATATTTTTGGAAGCACATCCGGAAATATAATTCCTCCTTGCAGATGGCCTCCTCTGGCATTAACATCTAGTCACCCACAGATGGGGTCAGTATGATTGCCATAAGGGGCGCTGTGCATCATTTGTTGGGGCCATTGGCACCTCCTCAAGGGAGCCCCCATCAGTTTGCCCAGCTGTATATCATAGACAATGTGAATGCTTAAGCTCCTGCCTGTTTTGTTGTTCTCGGTCAAGGCAACATAGACCTAGATCGTCGCATTTTACAGGAGGTACAATAGATGCTTTTGGGGAGCAATGTCTATGTTCAGCGCTTTGTGCAGGCCATGGATTTGCCCCCTTAAGACCTGGCTAACTATGAAATTGTCATCCGTGTTGATGGCAACATTGGCCGCCGCCACTACAACGCCCCCACAACCAGCGAAGTGGTCGCCCTAATGCCTGGTGAGTGAATGGGGTGGCTGCATAGCTACTTTTTGGTGCCCCATTTTGTGCTGTTTTTTATGGTGCTGGCCGTCATAATTGCTACGTTCCTCGACATCACGCTCCTTCCATCCTTTGTCATAGCTCTAGCCTTGGCTCGCGACCAAGGCAAGGGGGTTGCAAGGTTGCGGGCCTATAAGTAGACCCGGGAGTCATATCACATGCTCCCGGGAGTGCAAAGAGTGTGAGGGAGTGAACCCTCACACT
>Ga0116231_10009387_pt1 | contig 16558 bp, 12 predicted proteins | sample S1TSphgellanicum_2_FD_89695 | JGI IMG/M metagenome (GOLD analysis project Ga0116231, IMG submission 89695) | Host-associated microbial communities from peat moss isolated from Minnesota, USA - S1T2_Fd - Sphagnum magellanicum MG | ecosystem: Host-associated > Plants > Peat moss > Unclassified...
GCGCGTTTTATGAGAAGCTGCGGCGCCTCATTGATGAGGATGGAGGGAACGGCTAATGGTGATGAGTACGAGGAGGAGGAAGCTTGTTGAGGAAGCTGGATTCAGGATTGAAGAGGCAAGCTCGATTAAAAAAAAAGGGGACAGTCTTGAGTGGGGAGGAAGGGAAGTTCTGAGTTTTTAGTTTTTGGCAGAGAGATTAGCAGGAGCTAGGAGAATGGAGTAGTGTCGCTCTTCTTCCGCTGCTATTAGCGATCGATGACCTCTAGCTTCTGTATTTTGGTAGAGCTAATTAGAAAGTTAGAATGAAGAGGACTACGGATAGAGATTTTGGAAGAAGAACAAATGCTTGTGCTGTCGGAATTGTTTCTCTGAAATCTAAGCCATGGAATGCTAGCACTTGATTTTCTGCTTATCTGAGTCGAATCAGTGTGAGCTAAGTGTGAGAAAGCTCAGAGGATTGCTCCTGTAGCTGGGTTATGAATTCAAGCTTGGAGACAAGGGAAGGTTGTCTGTCTTGTTGTGTTCTGGCCGTAAGGTGCCGTTGTGCTTGATCAGTTAGAGCACGCGAGGGAGGAGAGAGGTTGTTGGCTGCCATGATTGTTCTGCGTCTCTTTGGTGTCCCTCCATTTTTTGGTTACAGTATGATGTTGATGTGGCATGCCACATGGCAATGAAGTTGACTAATAATCACAACACCTCACGACTTATGACACTAATTTCACATCATGATTCATGTCATTGATTTGATAAATTAATTTCATTTATTAGCTAGTTGAAAAATATTGTTATCATTTGTGATTAATAACGACTTCATCTTCCATGTGACAATGACATGGCATGCGTTTGGTAACAAACTATCACAAATTTTCATAACAATCCATGATTTTTTGTGACACAATAAGTTTATGTTTTGAATTTATGGCACCAATAATTGTCATGGCATGCCATAATTTTTGTGAGCCACGAACTTTTTGAAATCATGAATTCATATGCATGCGAATGTGTACTAACAATCTATTATTAACTTGTAATTATGACTACAATATTAATACTTGTTTTTAAAAAGGTGACACATAATTCTTTGACTTTTTAACTATTTAACATACTAGCTTAAGTTAACATACTTATTAAGTTAACCTATGTATGTAGGCTACTTAGTAAAAACCTATTTTGTAATATAGGTTACTTTGTAAGTTACTTAATTAAACATAATAAATTTACTACATTTAATATGTTTAAATATACCTATAATAGGTTACCCTACTAATAGGTTAACCTAGGTAGGTTTGCCTAGGTTCATAGCTTTAGGTTTTTTACCAAGTCAACCTAAATAGCTTCATTATAAAATATTTTATCAAGTTTGTAACCACCTCAAATTTTTGCAATTAGATGTGACTATGATGTGACTAAATGTGATTAGATGCAACATAATTATCCTAGGTTTTTTTTAAGCTTAAAAATGCTTAGGTTAACCTAGGCGAGGTTAAGAAATAGTATAAGTTAACAAACTAATTCATTTAAAGTCAACTTAGGGAGGTTTAGGTCTAAGCTAAATTAATAAGTAATAAGTAGGTTAACCTAGGTGCCTAAGGTTATTTCAAGGCTAAAATTTTGAGCTTTATTACTTTGTGTGTTAAATATAAAAAAATGTGATAGTGCAATGGATGAGGACTTGAACCCCAAAGTGAAGGTGAGGGGTTCAAGTCTTCACTTTTGCAACCTATCATACCTAGGCCACTTGGTTTAGGTTAAGTAACCTAATTAAAATTTTTTAGGTTAAGAGTCTGACATTTGTTTTTTATCTATGTTACTTAGCTTACATTAAGTAACCTAGGTTGCTTAACATATGTAATTAGCCTAATTAGGTTAAGCTAAGTTGATTTTTAGTTAGACGAATTAGGTTAAGTTGCTTAGCTTAGTTAGGTTGGACTAGGTTAACTTTTGGCTATGCTAGCTACATGGGCTAAATTAGGTCAAATTTTGGTCATGTGCAATGATTCATAACATATTTATGGTTTTTGACACATGTCATCCATCCATCAAGACGTCTTTTGTAATGTTTAATAAAAGAAAACGATTAAGTTTAAATGACATGCATTTTACATGTCATACTAAGGTTAATGATGACATGGAATTTCATTATTATAAAAAAAATTTAAATTGTAGTCGTTAAAATAAATAGGCTTTGCAATTGAATGTCATTTGTGATTAAATGGGTAAAATGACATGAGTTTAACAATTCATTAGTTAATAGTTGCATATGTCATTTTTGATTAGTATGTAGTTGTAAAGGCTAGTCGTAAAACCCAAAATGTGTTGTTGTTGTGTGTGTGTGTGTGTGTGTATATATGTTGTCAAAATATTGTTAACAAATTAAAAAAATAGTAAATAAAAACCAACAAAAAATACCACAAAAAAAACCAAGTCAAAATGGTTGGGTTTAAATTGATTTGTCCAAAATGGCATTTTGGTCAAGTTGAACATGGTGACATCTGGGGTACTTTTTGGTCAATTCTTTTAGTTTAAAAATCCATGTTTTCTTTTGGTGTAGCAAGTCTAAGTTCGACGCCTCTTCCCCAACATAATCCTCCAACTCACAAACACATTTTTCACATTTTAATTCTTGAACGTGTAGGGGAATACTTTTGAGTAATTCACATTTTGGCACCATTTTTCGTTGCACCCATGTCCTCTAACACTAGCTCAACCTTCACTGCATTACATTTTGAATCAGATGGCTACTTTTCATTTTTCTTAAAAGATTATAACTTAGACCAAGACATCAATCTTTATTTTAACTCCTTCAAAATAACATTCCAATGCATATCACATTTATCAAACATTGGTATTTCTAGTATGGTTTTTGAACACCTTCATGATTGTTTTCACCCAAAAGATTCAGAACGTGGATTCCCTCAATTGTTTCAACTTTGTTTCCATATGGCATAAGGTCACATTCCACTCAAAATTGCACGGGTCCTTGGAATGGTTCATTTTTTAACCATGACCAAGCCTTCAATTGAAATTTGTCCCAAGGGGAAACATTATAGCAATTCACAAGTTGCATTTTATGCCTTCAATTCTATCACACCTTTGCAACATGTTTTTCCTTGCACCAATTTGGAGTTGTAACTTAGGGTAGTTGTGAAGTAGTGTTCCACAACATTAAATGCACCTTGTACTTTCACCCCAATTAGGTTGTTTTCTAACTGGACATGACAAACGCTTTTAATTTGGTGTCAAAAGGGGTCATATTTTTTAAAAATTGTGTTACAATTGGAAACATCATACAACTTATCCCTTTTGTTTGTGTATTTTATGCATTTGAGTCTCACATGTTTTACAGTCATTGTGGTCATGAAGGAATGTCATAGTCATCCCATCTACCATGGGAACATGTGAAGGTGATCTTTTGGGAAGGGCATTATTCATTTTAAGGTTTTATGTTCTATAATTAATTGTTTTTTTTCTTATTTATTTCCATCCATTGTAGATGACATTCACATCATAGATCCCCTTTTAATTATATCATTTATATATAAACATTTCCATATCAAATTTTGTGCGATAGGTCTTTTTATTCAATATAAAAAATGTGTAGCATGGTCACCTTCTAGTTTGTTGCGTGACTTCACCACCCCATCCTAGTTTACCACCCCATTAGAAGGAATAAGAGTTTTGGGGTTTCCATTGGGTAGTTCATCATTCACATCATCCTTCGTTAAAGATGCCTCGCTAAATGATGTTTGACATGTGGACCTTTTCTTTAAAATAGGTGATGTTCATGTAGCCTTTGGAATTATTACTCATTGTTTCATGCAATGGCCATTGTATCTCTTATAATGCACACCTCCTTCCTCCACCTTCATAAAGTTCCTTTTTTTTTGACCTTTTTTTTTTTGGGGGGGTTTAGGATCTTTTAATTGCCTATAAGGACCTCTAACATGTAATTAAACATCTTTCCCAATAACTTTCAATGGCATTGAGTTCATACGGAAGCCACCATTGCCATAATAACCTATTTAGGGAATTAGCCCTTGTAGCTTCAATCATAAATGTTAGGTTTATGGTCAATCAATGTCCTTTCCTTTTTAAAACCTTAGCACAAGCTAACAAAAACACTTTCCATTTTAGCACCACTTTAAAGTGGCATGTGATTTTCTATCACCTTTAGTTCATGCGTGTCTTTTTCTATTTGAATAATTCATTAAGTAACAAATGGTTTGATTTTAAGATTTCATCTCAGATCATTTGCACCATCATACCTTTTCAACATGTTTTCTAGTAGGATATTTGAAGCCCATCATGCTTGAAATATTATTATGTTCTAGCCCAAAAGTGGGTGTTTGGCTTACATATTGATTAATCTTTCTAACTTTTTGATTATCTTCCTTAGTTTTTTTTCATAGTGCTTCGAATGTGATTTGGATTACTCCATCCCTTAATTGCAAGTATTTTTTGATGTGTGTGCACACATCCCATCAACCCTATGGGTATCTGTTTTTTACATTGTGTTCATAGCAATAAGCACACAGAGTCCATGATGCAATTCATGACACCTTTGTTGTCATTATGTGAAATGATAACTTGCAAGTAAGATGCACTTATTTTAATCGCGTTCAACAACTCCCATTAACGAGTTGACATTGTGTTCACCAAAGATGGCATTCGCACCCTAGTCAATGTTGTCATTATCAACCTAGCACGAGTGAATTTATCATCTTGCGTAATTCAAAGATTTGTTACCTATAATGGGGCTCAAGTTGAAGAAAATAACTATTGTGATTGACACCCCACTAATCAATTCCTCTTTTTAACAATTGAGATATTTGGATGTTTACACAAATAGATTGATATGTTTTTACATGATTGTGCAAATGTCATTTGGAGTTTGAAAAAGTTAAAAAGCCTTCATCTTTTTGTCTTAGATACTTTTATTCATAAAAAAATTTCAATCACATTGCAAAGGATGGAAACATTTTTCATCTTAAGTTAGATAATAGTTAAAGGTCTAATTATTTTTTAATTTCCACCTCTTCAGGACACACCTCCCATCACCATGGTTGACTTATTGTAGGCATTCGAATTTTGACATGGAGAAATATGGCTGACCTACTACAAGCAAGCAGTCAGTTTTTGACATGGAGAGATTTTGACATCTAGTTTGAACTAACTTGATTTTCTGTAAAATCTCCCTTTTCCTTTTTCTTATTCCTTTGTACATTTTCCAAAACTACGGTGTGTTTATAGATAGAGTTTTGCAGGGTTGCATCAGTTTAAATATTGAAAATAATAAATTGGGCTGATTTGAGAAGGGACCCTAGCTAGGTCTTGGACTCTTTCCCTGTTTTTTAGGGTTTGGCCCTCTGTGTGGGTGTCCACTGTCTCCCTTGTGTGTCTCTGCTTTGCCCCCCTTCACCCACAACTGCGTTTCCCGGTTGGTCGCGTTTTGCGTCTTCTTCTGACGCATCATCATCCCTGCGCTCTGCCACTGTTTCCTCTTCCGCCTTCCTTGTGTACAGGAAGGTGATGCAAGTATGGAGCAAGCTCACAGATGTTGTTGTCCCACCCAGACCTAGATGAACTGGGAATCCGAATCCTCTTAGGGTTTCTCGATTTTTGTGGGATTCTCTTTGGATTTCTCGGGATTGATTGATTTTCCTTGAGTTGTTGTTGTGTCCCCCTGGGGAAGTAGAAAGGCGGAAGTGGAAGTGAGTGTTGGAGAGTAGAAAGAAAGGAGGGTTGGTGGTAAGTAAAGGGAAGGGGGGAGCAGCAGCAGAGATGCCTTCATATGCGGATGTGGATAGGCAGATTGAGCAGCTGACGGACTGCAAGCCGTTGTCGGAGCTGGAAGTGAAGAACCTGTGTGAGCAGGCACGGGCCATACTCGTGGAGGAATGGAATGTGCAGCCTGTCAAGTGTCCGGTGACGGTGTGTGGGGATATTCATGGCCAGTTCCATGATCTCATCGAGCTCTTTCGCATCGGTGGAAAGGCACCAGATACCAATTACTTGTTCATGGGAGACTATGTCGGTCGGTTCTTTTCTTTGGCCTCCCTTGCCAATTTTCCTAGACCCTATTGCATGCTAGCCTGCCTCTTGCTGTCCTTTTTGTTTGCCATTTGTCACTGTAGCACCGCCCAGTGTCCAACTAAAAGTTGTGAGGTTTTTTTTGCTTTGGAAATACATTGGGCATGGTATGCTGATGAAGCTGTGTCCATGTGTGGCAAAAACAATTGTTGTGAGAATTTTTTTGGTTTGGAAATGCATGGGGTATCTTATGGTGGTGAAGCTGTCTCCATGTGTGGCAAAACATATTGTTGAAAAAAAAAATTGCTTTGGAAATATGCGGGTATGGTACGGTGTTGAAGGTGTCTTCATGTATGGCAAAAACAATTTTCCTTGCAGTAGTCAAGTTGGCATACTGACAGGAGAGTAGGCTGCAGTTGTTGCCAGCTTCATGAGTGTATCATGCTGACACAGATTGCTGCAGCAGGTTTCATAAACAGCAGTTTCCACTGGAAGTTTTTTTTAGGGTTTATGGTTTCTGTCACAGCTTAAGTTCCAGATGGCTCCAGAAGAGACCAAGTTGTTCTTAGAGTTTAGGTCTGTCAAATGGAGGTGTCCCTCAATCTTACTGGCATCAACTTCTGGTTGTAATTTCAAGCACATGTTCATTTTTGATTCTGGAAAAATTCTGTCACACCAAACCTGTGAGAAGATAAAATGGGCTCTTGGGCTGAGTTGTAATCATTCATAGAATAACCCCCAAGTCTAATCTCTTGACCTGAAATTGCAGATCGAGGCTATTACTCTGTTGAGACTGTGTCACTGTTAGTGGCCCTCAAGGTGCGGTATAGGGATAGGATCACAATTTTGCGAGGAAACCATGAAAGCAGGCAGATCACACAAGTGTAAGAACCTCCCTCCCTTGGATCCTGTAATTTCCTCATGTTCAACTTTACTCTCAATTTTTCAAAAAATCTCACCACTACAGTTGTCACAAAGGAGGAGCATAGTTACAATTCATGAAGTGAGGAGATAATTTTTTGTTTTTGTATAATGAGAAATAAGTGGCAACTACAGTGAAATACATCAGTTGCATTAAGATTTTTTTTATTGATCTGGCTGGGCTTCTGAAGCAGCCTCTTTTGATCCCAATCCCTTGCTGCTTTGGCCAGCACTGACACCACCAGTGCAACTGCATGTTACAGGGATGATGTGGTTGATTTTCATGTCTGTATGCACATTATATAAGGGACATCTTTTAGTACATTTAGTGAGCCATGCCAGCAGATAATTTAACTGTGGGTCATTTGCTCTCTTTCAACTGCAGATATGGTTTTTATGATGAATGCCTGAGGAAATATGGGAATGCTAATGTATGGAAGTACTTCACAGACTTATTTGACTACCTGCCCCTCACAGCACTCATTGAACATCAGGTATGTATGTTGGCCATATGTACCAAAAAAAGCATTTGCTGTTTTTGTGCTTTCCCAGTTCTTCAAAAAAGTTGTGGAGTGGCTTCCAAATTTTCAAACTTAATAAACTATTGAAGCTCTTGCTTTTTCATTTTTGATTGACTGCTCTCTTATGTCCTTGTCTCCAGATATTCTGCTTGCATGGTGGCCTCTCACCATCACTTGATACACTTGACAACATACGAGCTTTGGATCGCATCCAAGAGGTCAGGATTCTTGCTATCCTTTGTGGGTTGCGCTTTTGCAATGGTTGAATTAGTATCTAGGCTGCTTTCTTCTTGGTTTGAGATCAGCAGAGAATTACAAGCATTTGCCCAACTGCTTGTTTCAATGCACTCAAGCACTGCTACTTGCTGAGTATAGCAAGTTATCCTATTCTCTCTGAGACTCTGCTGGTGGAAAGTTATCTAAACTGGTCAGTATGTATGTTGCAGGTGCCACATGAGGGGCCCATGTGCGATTTGTTGTGGTCAGATCCAGATGACCGGTGTGGCTGGGGTATCTCCCCACGAGGGGCTGGTTACACATTTGGCCAGGACATTTCAGAACAATTCAATCACACAAATGGACTCAATTTGGTTGCACGTGCCCACCAGCTGGTCATGGAAGGCTACAATTGGTGCCAGGTCTCTGATATTACCATCATTTCTTCTGTAGTTGGGTTACCTGGGTGCCATTAAGGAAGGAACATTTGAAATCCAGCAATGTCACATTGTGTTGATACACACTTATCTGCATGGATGAGAAGTGCATGAGATTTTCCCAGGCATTGTACTGTCAAGGAAAAGAGTCTAGTAGTAGGCATCTATTCATTGCAATTTGATTCCTATTTCCAAATTTCTTATTAATGTGAAACCTTCATGCTTGCTTGACCTCAAACGAACCATGTATGTGGCATCATCTTTGAGTTCATGTTTTATTCACATCCTTTTTATTCCTGAAGGAACCACTAAACATGCTATCCATAAAAGAGGTTTTGTTTTATCAGTTGAGTGTAAACTGATACCTGGTTTTGGGGGGGATGGGATGCAGGATAAGAATGTGGTGACAGTGTTCAGTGCACCCAACTACTGTTACCGTTGTGGGAACATGGCAGCCATTATGGAGATAGATGAAAACATGGGCCGTTCTTTTCTTCAGTTTGAACCAGCTCCACGACAGAGTGAACCAGATGTAACACGGAAGACTCCTGACTACTTTTTGTAAACAGAACTTCTTCATTTCTGGCTCCAGTAGCTCACTGATCCTGTGCTGTATAGTTTCCTCACTAGAAGGCATTCTTTTGATGAAAGAGGACATCTGTTCACCCTCAGTTATCAGGTATGGTGTTCTGTGTGCTTGAGAAGTTATCATTGTGGTTGAGTGCCAAGATTGGCTGGAAGTTATGCCACGCCTCCATAAAACTTGCAGCTCTTGAAATATACAACGTCATCATTTGGTGTCCTTTTTTATTCCCTTTTTAAAAACTGTCACTGTATCTGGAGTGGAAGCAGGAGTTTAAACAGAGCCTCATGTCTAGGCATGCATGCTTTTTCTAAACCCATTGGAATCATAGAGAGGCAAGTCTGTTTCCATTTGCTATCTTGACCAGCAAACCTAATGTTCAAAATCTGATTTGTGGGTCTGCAGCTCAGATCTCTGTGTTAATCATTGAAACATCCAATTTCAGAAGACTTGAGAGTGGAGCTCTCTCCTACTTTTAGCATCCTGATTCTTGATTGTCTCTAGAATCGTCTAGAACTACTGTGGGTGCTTTGTCTCTAGATGAGCTCTCCAGCATATGATCCACTCTGGTGCTAGCAGATGGTTAATTTCTGCATGTTAGATTAGTGTTCAAATTTGATAGAAATCACCCATGTCAACCACATAATTTCATCTGTTAATGTTGAGCATTCCTAAACTTGAGCTCAACATCTGTCATGCTTGAAATTCAACGTGTCACATGATTGTGCAGATCAAGACCAACTCCAAAAGAAGGGTAATGCAATCCAAGCATCAGGATCCCAAGGGAGAGGCACTCTGTACTTCAAAATAGAACCTTCTATGTTGGGGAGCCTCCATAGTTTCCAATTTTTTGAGTGATGGGCCAATCAAATTGGCTCATTGCAAAAAAATAAAAATTGAACTTGGGAGGCACCTCATCTAATGAATAGGACAGGTGAATAGTCATTGTCCCCAAATGATGATATTCATTTCCATGATGGTCTATTTGGCTTAAGATTGAGATTCTTTGGGTACGTATTTGTATATGGAAAATTGGTCTAGAAATACACAAAATCACACACCAAAGAAAGTTGAACCCAAATTGCTCTTGGAATGAAATGAAATAAAGTAAGATGAAATAATCCACACACAAAAAAGTTGATCCCAATTTGTCCTGGAAAAACACACAACAACAAACTCACTTCACCCAAAAGAAAGTTGATCCAAAAATCCCAAACTTGTTAGTGGAAGTGTAAATCACACACAAAAATAGTTAAACCCAAACTAGGCTACTTTTGGTGAAGGAGACCAAAAAAAGAACACCCAAAAACACTTGAACCCAAACTAGGCTACTCTTGATGAAGCAGACAAAAACACACCCAAAAACACTTGAACCCAAAACTAGGCTACTCTTGATGAAGTAGACGAAAACACACCCAAAAACACTTGAACCCAAAACTAGGCTACCCTTGATAAAGTAGACAAAAAAAAACACCCAAAAACACTTGAACCCGAACTAAGCTACTCTTGATGAAGTAGAGAAAAAAAAAACCACCCAAAAACAGTTGAACCCAAACTGGATACAAAAAACCAGAGTTGCAAGAGCACACACACACACACAAAGAGAGAAAGAGAAAAACAGACAGAGAGACAGAGACATAGAGAGATGTGTGGGGATTTAGGGAAGGGAATAGAGAGAGATGAGGAGTTGTATCAATTCTCTCTCTTCCATAGCTCCCAGGCTTCCTTGTTGCTGTAGCTCTGCTTCTTCTCCCACCCCCTCTCTCATGTCTCGTGCTCTGCACTCTCTGCCAGAAGGATCACCAGCTGCCGATCATAGCTCTTGTGCTCCCACTCCTGTTTTCCCTGAAGTTTTGGAGCTCAAAGCTCTGGTTTTTACTGACGCTGAACTGAAGCAGCAGCAGGTGCCTGAATCCTCGGTTCAAGGAGGAAGAGGAGGAGGAGAGGTGGAGGAGGTGAAGGGGAGTAGCTATGGAACTTGTGAGGAGCTCGATCTGGGAAGGGTAGAAGAGGGTGATGGAGGAGGAGGAGAAGGAGGGGGGGAGGATGGGAGTGGAGATGTGAGTGAGGAGGTGGAGGGGGGGAAAGTGTGGAGGAAAAGATGGAGAGGGGAAGGGGAAGCGAGCACGAGACGTTCACAGAGGTCTGAGAGAAGGAAGGAAAGGGCTAAGGCTTATGAGGAGAGGTGGAAACGGCGGTGGGATTCGGCGAGTCGGGAAAGGAGATGGGGTGGATGGCAACGGACAACATCTTCGCAGCAGCTTGGGGGATGGGTATACCCGGAGCCAAGTGCTGTGCTTGAGACCATGGGCAGTGGAGCGAGATCGGAGAGCAAGGAAGGGGATTTGGGTGGGTGGGCGGAGCAGCGTAGCGAGGCGACAGAATTGGGTGGGTGGTTGTATCCCGACAGCCAATTCTACAATTCTTTCTGGCAGAGAGGAGGTGACGGCAAGATCGAGATCGAGGTTTTGGGGAAGAAGGTTTTGGTCACCATAGCTGCTTCTGCAGCAGCAGTGGAGAACTGGTTGCATGCACACGGAGGAGAGAGCAAGTATGGGTTAGACATCGAATGGAGACCCACTTTCCAAAGGGGTGATTACCATGCAGCAGCTCTCCTGCAACTGTCACTTGAGAAAGTCTGCCTCTTGATTCAATTGCGCTTCATCGAGGTTCTGCCTGCGTCTCTACAGAGACTTCTGGCTGATCCCAACATCATGCTCGGAGGAGTGTCTATCAAGGTACCCATTTCCACCCTGCCCAAAAGAAAGAAAACCTTCTTGTTGCAATTTTCTTTTGTAGAAGATGGCATTTCTTCCACCTTGTTGATCTCAAAAATCTGCACTTGCATTCATTCCTTGGGGGGGGGGCGGGGTGGTGAAGGCGGATATAAACAAGCTGAAGAAAGACCATGGACTAGTATGTGCGGGTGAAGTGGAGCTAACCACTCTGGCGGTTGTGAAACTTAAAGTTGAAGCTCTCAGGAAGGCAGGCATATCCTCTCTTACTGAGACAGTTCTAGGGTTTCCTCACAAGAAGGATAAGAAGGCAACAATGAGTAATTGGGAAACTCGAGAATTGACATTGCAGCAGATTCAATATGCTGCCACCGATGCTTGGCTTTCTTACACTATTCTTATCGCCTTACTTGCCATCAAGGAGCAACCTACAATTCATCGAGTTTCAATGCCTGTGGATCCTTCTGATGCTCAGGTTTTCTCCATGGCCATCCCTCTATGGTTGATGATGCTTCAGTTTTACCCTATCTATCTCTCATATTCTTCAACAACAATCATTCAATCGCATGGTTTTCAATGAGTATCAAGAGTTTTTCCTTACCTTTCTCCAATGTTGTTTGTTCTCTGATGAAGCAGCAGCCATCTATGGCAGTTTTTCCACAAGCAAGTACGGTCCCAGGTGCTTGAAGCCACACACACCAACCAACCTGTTGAGAGATTCACAATGTGTAGGCATCAGAGGAAGGAGCCTGTGAAAGGAGAGAGCAGAACTTGAGCAAAGATTGCTCAGTCGCAGCTGTTTTGATGTCACACAAACCTTTTTTGAGAGATTCCGGTAGACATTGAAGCAGCCTGCAGAAAGAGAAGCAGAAAATGAGCAAAGAAAGTGCAAGAGACTTCTGCAAGAAATTGCAAACTATGGAGACATGCTCATTGGTTGTTGGTTGAACTGTGGTTGACCTAGAACTGCCAACCACCAAGGTGGGGGCATTGTGTATCTGGACTTGACTTCTTCATGTTTTTCATTTGTTGCATAGTTTGCCAGTCCAAAATTCTGCGACTCTAAATGAATTCTCTCCAACACAACCACGTATACATATTCTTCTGTGCAAAGGGTGGGCACCATCCAAGAAAGTGTCAAGCACAAATAGATTTACATTTCTCTCTTGGTGCAAGAATTGCATAGTAGCCCCTGATTCTAATTCACTGCAGTGATGTCTGCACATTTATTTTGCAATCCATTTACAGGGTTTTGTTTTGATCCACATGCTTTTTAGTTCTGGTTTCCCTAGAAAGTAATTTTGCAGTGGGATGGTGGTTGGTGCATGGGCTGCATGCACATGGCAGCCTGGATACACACAGGTTGGTGGCGCATGGGCTGCACACACATTGGATTCATTATTGAGTCTGTTGTTAGTGACCTTTCACATGAGAAGAAGTGCGCAAACGCTTCCCATGTCACTGCCCCTTGCCCTGCAAGCAATACATTGCAGTCAACAACTGATACCATGAGACATGTGCAGTCTTGTCTTGAGTTGCCACAAGTGTTTGAAATACAATGATTCGAATGGTCAACCTTTCATAAGGCTGCTGCCTCACCTTTCGAATGTAAAGGAATGACTGACCTTCAGTGTCGATTCTGTTGAAGACACCATCAAAGCTCTCACGGCGACCATCCTTCCCTTTTGCCCGTGACAGTTGCATGAATGCAGCAATCTGGCCATGGCACAGAGTTTCAGTGCTTGAACCTCATGGGGTTTCTTGCATTCCAGCACAATGCCAGATTTGTCCTTCTGAGGCTGAAAGAGTGTCTGTCATCTTCTTATAAGATGATGTACTCTAGGAAGCTTTCTTTTGAGCATCATGCCTGTCTTGGTAGTAAAGAGGATAGTAATGGAGGACCTACATCTTTGTCACGCTTCATGGCTGCCATCAGCTGCTGCTTGCTTATTGTTCTGAGGCTCCAACCCATTGTCCAATTGTTAGTATTTACATGAGCTTAAAGGGTTCATGCTGTGCTTTTGACCCCCACATGTAGATCTATCTGGTTGCCCTAAACAAGTAGTGATGAAGTACTCACCCCACTTGTTCTTGGTCGATTTTGTTGAACATTTCAAGCAGGCGCTGATATTCTTTGACAGACAGTCCAGTGGCTGCTGCAAGGGTGTAGATGTATGAGACATCTCTGGCCATTCTGCTTGCCCTTCTCACAGCACCAAATGTGGCACTCAAGTGGCTCAAGGCCCTGAATGACATCCACAGAAGCCATTTCAATTGGCGATTGCTTTGTGTTGTCAAGAGAGCAGAATTGAAAATTTCAACAAAATCTGGAAGAGTAAAACCATCCTGCCTGGCATGGTAGGAGATGCCACTGTGAAGGTACTGCTCAACCAGTTGCTGCAACCACCAAGCACATTTTGATCTTAATATCTCACATGTTGTGTACAGAACATCCATTGCAAAAAGACCACACATGCTGGTGATCATTGCCCACCTTGCCACATTGAATTGAGTAGGTTGTGCAGGATTCCCAAGTTTGGGACCCTCTCAGTATCCACACTTGAAAAAAAATGATCAAAGTACATACTTGTACATCTATGCACAGATCCAAAACTCATTTGGATTTGCCCAACAATTGCAGTAAAAATCTCTTTCAGTTTCTTGAGATGTGAGAGAGTGATGCTGATGCAGTCACCGTGTATGGTTCAAAAGGGTCACCCGCATCACCAGGCCAGCGAGGTTGCCAACAACCATCAGATACTGGCCTCGATGTTCCAAGAGGTGCTTCACTGCTGACATTAGTTGCTGCTGTTCTTCGTTGACTTGGCAACTCACACCCTATGCATACCGCTGGTGCCTGCAGCCGCACTTCTGTTGACCCATTCAATCTTGAGATATTTTAAGTTCCTTACAAGATTCACTCTGAATAGACTCAGAGAGAGATGATTTTGTTTGATTGCTCAATTTTGTCTACTGTCTGTGTGTCTCTATCTTATGGAATTTCATCAAGAATGTCCCACTCTATGAAACCTTTGAAAGAAAGCATGGTGCAGAGGAAGGCTTGCACCTTAATGACTCCTTTTGGACCAAATAGGAGAATGGATGCCTCAACTGCTGCCCTATTCCTCTCTGCCTACCATATGCAAAAAAAGTTTCCCCTCTCAGGGAAATTGCATCTTGATGATGATATTCAAAAGAATGATTTGATCTTCCAAGTACAAAGTCAGTTTGTGGCATTACCATCCTGTTGCTCATGTTCTGTTTCTATTGACATACACATGTGCAAAGCCCTCTAGGATCTATGGCAAATTTTGTCTTCATTTTGGAGGTACATGAAGCTCTCTAGGGTCTACAGCAAATTGAATCTTCATCTTGCAGGCATGTGCAAAGCTCTCTAGGATCTACCGCAAATGGGGTCTTCATCTTGAAGGCCTGTGAAGCTCTAGAGGATTGACGGCAAATGGGGTCTTCATCTTGCAGGCATGTAAAGTTCTAGAGGATCTACAGCAAATTGGGTCTTCATCTTGCAGGCATGTGAAGCCCTAAAGGATCTACAGCAATCTTGCAGGAATGTGAAGCTCTAGAGGATCTACAGCGATTGAGGTCTTCATCTTGCAGGCATGTGAAGCTCTAGAGGATCTATAGCAATTGAGGTCTTCATCTCACAGGCAAGTGAAGCTCTCTTGGATCTACAGCAAATTGAAGCTTCATCTCTGTGTGCAGTGTCAATAAGGAGACATCATCATCATCATCATCATCATCATCATGGGTACTTGTGGTATGTTGTCTATTTACAAATTCATGCAACCCAACTCTATCAGATGAAGTTCAAAGTGGTCAGTCTCATGAAGAATCCTCCTCATACATACATCATGCATGCATGAATGGGAAAGAGGTTGGTTTCAAAGGACAGCAGACCTTGAAGGAATACATCTCTTCCACAGCCAGGATTGATTCTGCAGCAGCCAACAGGCTTGCAATCTGATTCTCTGCTTACATTTTACAAACACACCCCAAATTCTTCAAGCCCTGTCAGAATCACAACATCTAGCATGTGTGTACAATGCATACATAAATTCTGTTGCAAATCGAATTGGGTATGATTGTATGCATACCTTCTGTTGCAGCAAATCAAATTGGGTATAGTTGTATGCAGACATTCCGTTGCTGCAATTGAATTGGGTATGATTGTATGCATATATTCTTCTGTTGCAAATCAAAATTGGGTATATGACTGTATGATTGCTTACGACTGCTTTGAAAAGCGTCAGGGTTGAGATTGTGGTCCAGGGTTTGCTCCAGCCGTGCACAACTTTCAACAGCAGTCGAAAGCGCAACATACTTGCTCTTCATCTCTGAGTGCACATAGTTCATCAAACAGCAGAATCAACCAACCCTCTCAACAACTATCACTACAAAAAGAAATGGGTTGTTCTCTAAGCCTATGTAGTAAAAACCTGTTTCAGTGTCTTACATGCAAAGCTTTGCTAGCTACGGCTGGATGTGGATCATGTGCTACAAAAGAAAAAGAAAACATGGCACACTCAAGAACTCTGTGTGTGTGTGGCTGTCCATTGTACCCATGTCTAACTAGGAAAGAGAACAGAAAGGGCGATTTGCAAAGCTTCAGATGTGAAAGAATGGAATGAGACAAGTCCAGCAACATACGATCAACTCCATCAGCCCAGTTTCGAAGAGCTGTGCGCAAGGCTCGGACACAGGAACTTCTTTGATACCGAGGGTCTGTCCAGCAACCTGAACACTCCATTACCTCATGTCATGTCTCTTTCTACTGCACTGTTCTACTGCTGGCCAGACAGAGAGACACACAGAGAGGGAGATAGGTACTACTCAGAGGAGGAGGAGGAGGAGGATGGGGGAGGTGCTGCTCTCTAGCTAAAAAGCAAGCCACCAGAGAGAAAAGACCACAGCAGCAAGTGAAAAGTCTGTGGAGAGACAAAAGAGACAGAAAAAAGGGAACGGTTAGAAGGAGAAGGCCAATCTTGTGTCAGCTGAATTATCATTCATCCCCATTGCATCAATCTCCATCAACTGCAACAACATTCATCCTTGGGGGGCAGGTTACTCTTTGTACATTTTATGGAACACTGGAGA
>Ga0116231_10009390_pt1 | contig 16550 bp, 19 predicted proteins | sample S1TSphgellanicum_2_FD_89695 | JGI IMG/M metagenome (GOLD analysis project Ga0116231, IMG submission 89695) | Host-associated microbial communities from peat moss isolated from Minnesota, USA - S1T2_Fd - Sphagnum magellanicum MG | ecosystem: Host-associated > Plants > Peat moss > Unclassified...
AAAAAAAATTTATATTAAAAAAAAAAAAAAAAAAAAAAAAAAAAAAGGGGAAGGAAAAAAAAAAAGTTACCAACAATCCTGAGTGTTTAATTCCAGTTGCAGAAACTGTTCCAAGTGCATGCATGAGTTTAGGGTGCATACATGGTATGGTGAATCCAAAAAAATTGTCACAATGTTTGTAATGATTCAATTTGAATGATTCTAAATGTGTAATGAAAGATTGTTCACATAATCTATCATTATGTTTTGAAATTTTTTTTTGGAATGCATTTGTGACATATAATCACTTGTCACAAAAATAATTATTTTATTAAAAGAATTAAGAAATATTTCTTTTATTTGGAGTTTTCCAATGAAATTTTGCATATATGATTGTATTTATGTACAAAAAACCATCTTCTATAGTTTTTTTTCTTTCAATTTGACTTAACATCATGAAATTTAAACTTAAAATATATATACATTTTAAATGATATATTATGTGATAATAGTGTTGATGATTATGCTTTTTTTTTAAAGTTATAAAATTTTTAAATAAAAATTTTTATTCATAAAATAAATTTTTGTAGATCAATGAAAATAATAATTCAGTGCTATCAAATAGAGTGTTTTAATCAAGTTTTATAATGTGATTAATATGCATTTACTCATAGAGAAATGATTTTTTTTTGGTTAATATATTGATGATTGGTGTAACTTTATTTTGTTTGCAAACCCCAAACGAATGAAAATTTAAAATTTAAAAATAAAATAAAAATTATAACATTTTTAATAAGTTAGATATTGAATCCAGTTTTGAATACATTTGGGGGTTCATTGTAGCATGCAAAACAATACTCACATCACATGACCCACCATAACATAACATGCAAACATAACACGCACCCCCCAATTTTAGGCAACAAACAAACAAACACTTCATTACAACTTGTGTGTGTGTGTTGTGTGTGTGTGTGTGTGTGTGTGCATAAATTTGCAGATGTGAGACTCCAAACTTCAAACTTGTGTCTGAAAATTTGTCTCTATTCTACTTTAAGAGACAAGAAAGATTGAGAGAGAGAGAGAGAGAGAGAGAGAGAAAAGCAAGAATGTCATTTAAGACAAGTTCTCATACAAAAGAGGACACAAGATTGAATCCAAACCAATATTAATAATAAGAAGAATATCATCATTATATGATTGCAATGGAGAATTCATGCACATGAACAAGATCTAGAAGCTGTGATCTGAAAGAACAAGTGCAATCTTGCACAAGAAGAAGAAGAATCATCTTGAAGAAGAAGCTCTTAGCTTTTATGGAAACAATTAAGGTACTGAAGAACAAGAAGAACAAGAAGGAGTTCTGATCTTCCATGTATGGGAAGAATTTGAAGATGCCCTGATCTTGGGAAGAAGAAGCTGGAGTTCTGAGCTTTCAGTCTATGGGAAGAAGAAGAAAAAGAAGAAGAAGAAGAACAACAACAACAACAAGGAGGTTTGATCTTGGGTGCATGGGTTCAATCAGAATGGTGGGTGGTTTTTGTATAAGAAATTCTTGCAGACAGTTAATGCAACGTGATTCTGAGCAATTTTTGTTTTTTTGGGGTTTTGTTTTGTGGTTTGCAAGTAGCTCTACCGAGCAGTTGTCGGCTAGCAGTAGCTTGATGCTTGAAGAAGAATTGTTATTATACAATTGTTGAGGATGATGCTGAAGAAGAAGAAGTTGGTGGTGTTCTTGGTTGTGGCTGGACTGGAGTGTTAGGGGGAAGACCAGCTGCAGAGGCAGCAGAAGCAGCGTCGAAGAAATTGGCAATCGCTTGCATGATGTAAGTATACGCTGTCTTGACTGTGGTGCAATCACTGGGTGCAGCTTCTCCGTTCAAGGATGCAGCTAGTGTCAACAACTCTTCTTGAAACTCTGACAGTTGGCCATCTTCGTTCGCTGGCGATGGTCGCAGTGATGAAGGAGCAGCGGGCAACTCCACTGCGCGCAACACCACCAGCAGAAGGTAAACAACAACAACAACAACAAACGTCTGATTCCATGAAGAAGATTCAAGTCCTCAACTCCCAACAACAACAACAACAAGGAAGGTTTTGATCATCTTTGTGATGGAGATCTGTATATATTGTGTTGGGTTGCATGAGCAAGCAGCTTGAAGCTGGTTCTTCTTACATGGGCAATCGGTTCTTGGAGAAGAAAGAGAGAAGACGCTTTCGAAGGTGCCAGCCCAAGCATCGCGTGCTGTCAAGAACGGTCCCGGCAGATTGAACAGTTTCTTGACTGTGGCTGGAATCGACGAATGCTCATACTGCGATGTCGCTGTCGGTCCCTCCGCAGCATGCAAAACTGCAGCAAAACAAACAAAACCCAACAAGCTTAATTCTACTGATCATCATGAGCTTCTTGCAGCAGCTGACAAGCTTCACAAATGAAGACACTCAGACCGACTCTAGTCATGCATCGTCGTCGAGTCTCGACATGATGATCAGCTTCACGCGGGACAATATATGAGCTGAGAATAACTAGCTGAAAACACGATCAGACAAGAACAAGAAGATCTTGAAGCTGTGATCATCATCGATGATCTCTGGATGCAGTGATTCTAGATGCAGTGGAGCACCTACCTGTGCCTGCAGGGATCCAAGGAGAGATGAGCAAGACAGGAACACGAACACCGAGACGAGTGAAGTCGAAGGAATAAGGAGGAGCAGAGCCGATTATGCCATCAGGACTAGGAACGCCAAGGGGAGTAGGAACATGATCATAGAAGCCACCATGCTCATCATAGGTGATGAGGAGGAGAGTCTGATTCCACTGAGGACTAGCACGAAGCGCTTCGTAAACTTGTTTGATGAGCGCTTGACCCTGTGCGACATCATGAACGGGATGGTCATCATTCCCAGCGTCGGTCAGGACGTCGAAGTACTTGGGCTCGATCACAGTGTAATTGGGAAGCACTCCGTTTTTCGCATCCTCGAGAAACGAAAGCTCGTAAGGATGGAAGTTCAAGACATACTTCAATTGTCGCAGGTTTCTGTAGAACAAAGTGTTGGGGATTTGTTGGTAATAGATCCCGAATGTCAAGTTCGCTTCGTCTATAACTTCGAAGATGGTCTTCTGTGGCATTCCTAACGCGAGCAGCTCCGTGTTGTTGCTCATCAATCCATGCGAAGTCGCGGAATGCAGATACTGTCTATTGGGTTGTGTTGAAGATGGAACTGAAGCAAACCAGCGATCCACTACGGCGAATTCCTGTACCAGACTAGTATGGATCGGGATGTCTTCCGGAGCGAAAGAGCTCATGATCGTCTTTGATAATCCTGCTTGTATCGTCTCCGCATTCGCTGCAAATCCGGACATCAGTGCAACTCCAGTTGCATCACCCGTATCGGGTTCAGGTTGAGCGCCGAAGATTTGCATCAGTATGTCTTGGTAGGCATGTCCTGGATCCGCTTGATCCACATACGGGGCTTGATCCGAGACTGTGACTTCTCCGGCTGCTGGATCTGTGAGCGATAACGGATTGCTTTCGGTTCCTGTTAGTCCGTCAATCTCTGGGTTCAATCTATTCATGAATCCCAGCATCTGGTCGAACGATCTGTTCTCCATCACCAGTATCACTACTGTCTTGATCGCTGCTGCTCCCGCTGGTTTCTGCGCTGCACTGCAGCACCCGCAAGAAAGATAGTTCTGGAACATCTTCTCCAAGATCTTCAGCATTTTGTCTCTCGATCGATGAATGACTGAGCAAAATCTTGTGAGTTCTGCTGCTACCCCGCTACTAGTGCTGAGTGCTGAGTGCTGCTGCTGCTGTTGCTTGCTGAAATGACTTGTGAAAGGTCAGGTACAGCCATAGATTTATGTGGAGTCTCGGGCTCTTGGAGCTTGGAGTGAGTAGTGGGATTGAAGCAATTAGGAGTCTCTGTGGGGTACCATCTATTACTGTTCTTTGAAAACCAAGTTTCTTGAATTGCTGCAGCTCAAGTGGTTTCTTTCTTACTCAACCCAGCAGCAGCAGCAGCAAGAACAACAACAACAATTTTGATGAAATGACGCTGATGGGTTCTGATGGCATGGCTGGGAACTCATGACGATCGTAACTAGCTGCTTCTACTCAAGCTTCGGAATCTGTTGCCAGGATCTTCAATGTCCGATACGTCTAGTTACGTCTTCAAGATTGTGTAAACGTGAGCTTCAACCCTCCTACTGCTGCTGCAATCTGATAAGTTGCCACAACTGGAAGCTAATGTGTGTGTGTGTGTGTGTGTCTGCAGCTGCTCCACGACGACAACGACGACGACGTCTCTTCTTCTGCTTCTGATGATGATGATGATGATGATGACCTGATGATCTTCATTGACAAGTTTTTGGTTTTTTCTTGACGCTTTTTCTTCGACAAAGTTGCTTCTTTTATCTTTGGTGGAGACTAGTGACGACTATCCGTCCACGATGATCGACAGTTGAAAGAAAACCAGAATGACTATTTCACAAAGAAAGTCTGGCCCCCGGGCTGGATGCTCACTACTACTGTTGTTGTTGTTGTTGTTGTTAGCTTAAGATTGGGGTATTAGGGTTTTAGGGCAGGTTGGGTTTTTCTAATTCTATCTTCATCTCCTCCTCCTTCCCCTATGTCCACTGCAAAACTAATGTTCCAGTCGAGAGCTTGCAAATGCAGCATGGGATGATACCATGAAGATGCGATAGGAACACAAAAAGAAAGAAAGTCTAATTCCTTCTCCTCCTCTTCTTCCACTGCAAAACTGTTGCAGCTGAAAGCTTTCAAATGCAGCATGGGATGATACCATGAAGATGCCATAGGAACAAAAAAAAGAAAGAAAGAAACTCTAACTCCTCCTCCTCTTCCTCTGCAAAACTGTTGCAGCTGAAAGCTTTCAAATGCAGAATGGGATGATACCATGAAGATGCCATAGGTACACCGAAAGTAAGAAAGAAAGAAAGTTTAGCTCCTTCCTCCTCCTCCTCCTCCTCCTCCTCCTCTTCCTCCTCCTGCTCTGCTCTTGCACTGCAAATTGCTCCTGAAAGGCTTGCAATTGCAGCAAAAACCTTTCTCTCTCTCTCACGCTACAAGACATTCCTCCCCCCCTTTTCATCCATTCATCATCCATGCACACATTTATTTAGTCAGTAATACATTTATCTATGTGCAATTGCATACCTTTATACTTTACAATAGGTAAAAAGCCATGACACTTTTATTGGCCCTGCCTTGTAAACTGAGTTTCATCCTGTCTTTCCTTTTTCCTGATCGCCTCCACTGCTGCTTCAAATATTTTCACTGCTCCTAACCGTACAACTACTATAACTAGTCTCCAACCTCATGCAATAAATGCTGAAACAGTTTCAGCATTTTATACTGAGTTGCAGCATTTCATGCTGAGATTTAATAAAATGTCTTTACTTTGCGGATATACCACTGAAAGAGAGGATAGTGGGGGTGAAAGGAGGCCCAAAGACAGGGTGAAAACAAGGTGACTTTATGGATAACTCTATTGTGTTGACAATCATTATAGAGTATAGTAGCTTCTTCAAAGGACTTTGCCCCCTAGAAACTAGGTGAGATGATTCATCCTAATTTGCTTGTAAAAGGATGCACATTCATCTTTTGAACATTTTGTTTTTTTCTATCACCTCCTAAATTGTACATGCATCTCCAAATGACTTTGTCACCTATCTGTAACTTACCCAAAAATAAATAAAAAATAATAAATATATATATATATATATATCTGAAACTACCTTCTCCAAAAATGATTGAGATCATGCATCCATCAAACACCAAAAATTCATACAATGCTTTTAAAATGTGACAATGTGATTGAAAACCATTCAAATTTGCATGTAATGACAAGTTTTTTTTTGTTTCAATTTTTAGCAGAAGTATGAAAAGGGAATGTTCAGTCGCATATTCCACTTTTTAAAAGAAAAATTATTAGATTTTTTTTAAAAAAATTGAAAATCCTTTTGTGAAATTTCCATTTTGGTTCGGTTGCAATTTTTATTTTTTTGATGTTTAATCGTGTCCCTAGGACACGTCACCATTTAATGTGAGATCACTTTTGAACTGTTTGCAATTGATGTGAGATCTGAAAAAGGAAAACAAATAGCAATCATGACCCAAAAAAATTATTACAAAAACATGATTATTATGTACATTAAAAATAGATTTAAATTTTATTTTTTTTCCTTAGCTATAACCAATTTATCATACAATATTCATTGTCAATATTACATAAATGGCATGGCCATTGTGTGTAAAACACCTTGTTTGTAATGGGTAAAAAGTGACAACACTTTAAACTTAAAATTTCAATTTCAATTTCAATTTATTTGAATTGAAGGGGGTGTAGATTCAAGGGTGCATGCTACATTTTTTAAAAAACTCTTTTACCTTGAACTTAGGTTTTACTACCCTCTCCCCTCCCCTCCCCCCCCCATGGTGGCCGGTTATTAGGAAAAGACCCCTAGGAGTTATCCAAGTGGTTCTTAGGATTCATGGTCACGATTGTCACAAAGAAAATCAAAGACCCAATTCTGGTATATATCCATGGTTCTCAAAGAATTGAAAAAAAATCCAAACCACCAACCCTAAAAAGGCCCGTTCTTTATGGGTTCATTTGTGATAACCACAGGTTCTTTCCGAGACCACCGATGGATCTTTGATTCTGAAAATTTTCAAAGAACTGGAACCAACGGTTCTTTCACGATTTAAATAACCGCACAACACTGGTTTTAGGTGTGTTAAGACATTTTATTTTTAAAAGAAATATTGGTCTGCTTTCAGTTGCTTCCATCCATATGTCAAATTTTTTAATTACTAATTTATGCATTCTATTTTAGGCAGGTTTTGTGAACTTAAAAAAAACTCATAACCTCTTTTGTTTTGCTACCTAATATGCTTTTTACCTAATATAATTTTGACATATTTTGTTTAATTTAATTATTTTAAAATGAAATTTTAATGAAAGCACCATGTCTAAACATGAAAGATGAGAACAAAAGATAGTCCTTGGGGAAATTAACCTCCCCCCAAAAAAACTAAATTTTATTGGGATTCAACAACAAAATCACTCTTACCAAAAAACTAATTATGTGGTGACAATAGTACTTAAACCTTAATTGTGTAACAAAACTTGTGGGCAAAAAGGCTTTGAGTTCATGTGACCTCTAAAAGAAAATTTGAAGGATCTCGAAATAGAAGTCTTGGTTTTATTCTCAAGATATAATTATGGAGTGCCTAGCTTTTGACTCAATTATGTAGGTGAAAAGAGGATAACTTGTGCAATGCATATCGAACAAAAGTATTATGCTATTGGGATCATTTTGAGGAGGATAAAACCTCCCACATAAAACAACACAACCTCAACAAAAACATCAATATTGTATATATCTTTGTAGTACATTCTTTGTGGAAAGAATGCAAACGTCGACCATCGTAACCACCAATCAAAAGACTAGTGTTGATGTTTCATAATGTCAACACATTTTGTGCCACCAAAAAAAAAATGCAAACGAAATCAAATCCACTTTTCATCTTGCATCATACAAGAAAGTTCTTAACATCACAATAATAATCTACAAGAAAAAATCCACCATTTAACGTGCATGCTTTCTAAACTTTCTAGAAATTCATTCAATTGACAAAATTCAATTCAACAAAATTTGTTGAATTGGATTGGATCGATTTTCATCAAATTCAATTTAATTCAAAATTCAATCAATTGATAAAATTAGTTTCTTTACACATGGCATCAATTGAATTTAGGACCATTTAAAAATTTAAAAATTTGAATATCCATTCAAAAACTGTGTTTTTTTTGCACTTCTTGACAAATAAATGCGTAATAAACTTTTATTCTTGAGAAAAAAAATTATTAAATTTTTTTTTATAGATAGATACTTATTTATTTTTCATTTTCCTTTGGTTTAGTAATGTGTTATGAACCACAAATATGAGGCCCTATGGCTATTGAAATATGTGTTTTCACCCAATATTGCCCTACCAACAATGTTATTGATTTCAACATATTATTGTTTAAATTTTTTGTAATTATCATCAATTAAATCATCCAATGATTTTGAGACAATTTACACATGTTTGGAACACAAATCATCTATCATCTTCATTCATAGTGTATGCTACTAAAACTATCACTAAACATGAAAGATGAGTGACAATGACAACTTTCATTGCTAAAGTCCATGACATCAAACATGCTAGTTCAAGCACCCCTAAAAAGAAAAACATAAAATTATCAATGATAATGCCAATTATCAACTTGACTTCATCAAACATATGCACTTTCAAAAAGTAATTTGATGTATTATATTTATTGTATAATTCGTAAATTATCTTTGGTGATTTAGTTAAAAAATTTAAACAACATTTTGCAAATCAGTGATTTTAATTTCCATTTAGGATTTTTTTCCATTTTTCATTTTCATGATTTAATTTTGATATTATTTAAAATTATTGGGTTTGGCTCTTTATAACAATATTAGAGAAATCTGTAAAGTCAGGAAAAACAGGTCAGTACCCCGAGTTTGGTCATACACAAGGTGAGATTAAAAAAAAACCTGCAAAAAAGTACATTAGCATTCAAAGGGGGGTGAGACTCAGGAAACCATCAATTTCCTGAGTTTGATGGTTTCCTGAGTTTCACCCTGTCTTTCCTTTTTCCTGAGCGCCTCCACAGCTGCTACATAGATTTTCAGTGCTCCTACCTGTACAGCTACTATAATTCCTCTCGAACCTTGTGCATTGAATGCTGAGATTCAGCATTTCGTACTGAGATTTAATAAAATTTCCTTACTTTGTGGATACCACTAAAAGAGGGGTTAGGGGGTGAAAGACAAGGTGAAGACAGGGTGACTTTATTACGGATTATCTTTATTGTATAGGGATTGTAATATGTTGAAGAAACAAATGAAAAGGAGGTTGAAAAGAGGAATTGACTTAGTGCTGAAGAGTTAACCCAAAACTTTCACAGTATGTCTTCGTGAGAGGGGAGAGATTATAAGAGCTTAAGGGCTTTGAATCTCCAAAATGTTAATTGCATGTTCTCATCTTCTTTGGTACCAAACTTTGCAAAATTTTCCCGCATTTCTGAAACCCAATGATCAACAATGAGCTCAAGAAGTTATGAAACAATTCTCTGTTTCAAGCAATTCAGTCTTAATCACAAAATGGAGAGATTTTCTGTTGACATCCATAGCCAAATAGAGAGTATAGTAGAGGAAAGAGTGATCCTGCAAGAACCTTTCTCATACATTCCAGTGGAAACAACTCACAACTCCTCCTTTCTGAAACAGATGATGATATATTTGATGCTATATTTATGACTCTAAATATCCAAAACCTCTTTGAATCTTGTGTTGTTTATGATTTGGATACATAAGAAAAGTATCTAAGTAACCCTACCTTTGAGGTCTGGTCTTCCATTTTGTCGCAGTTTTTTCCAGACCTAAAACCACCAACAGAACACCAACAATGCACACACAAAAAATTAAGAAGAATATCACACCACATGTGCTGACAAACATGAAGCAGGATTTGTCCAACCCTTTGCCCAATCACCTACTTATTGGAGGTGGACAACTTTCTGGATGTAGTAGTTCAGTTGTCGGGATTTTCCCAAGTGCAGAAAAAGGGGGGAAGAGCTAAAAAACCCGAGGTACTCTTTTCTTTGTTCATCACTTCTGGCATCTTTGCTGGAATTCTTGCAATTGGTTCTCCAATGCAACGCCGCCAAAAACAGTAACACCATGTACAATCCATCCTTCAAAACTGTTGTGCTTCACCAATTCTGAACTCATAGCCACCACTAGTAAGGAATTTGTTTTTGCAGAGAGTGTCAACCCCTTTATCATGCTCAATGCAGAAGAAATAACCACAACATAGCAGTACAGTGTTGTCCACCTCTATTCCATAGTACCCTTCCTTTTATAGATTGTGCTCTTCTTTGCTGTCTTAATATCTCCTTTGCTGGAGTAGTGTCAACAGTACTTGGAAGATTCACAGTTTGGGAAGCAATGCTTTCTTCATCAACTCTGTCCTCTCCTCCATTTGCTGCATGAATTAGAAGCACAACAGGTTTCCAGGAGTTTCAACCAGACAGTGGGAAGAGATCAAATAGTGAGCATTCAAGCCACATATGCTCCTCTTGTCCTCCAGGGAGATGTGAAGTTTGGAAGAGACATGAAGAAATTAGGTTAGGTTAAAAAATAACACAAACAACATACATATTTTTAAAAATTGTACATGCTAGTTAGGATGTCCGGGATTCTCACAGGTGACGGCATAGCAAAAGGACAATTTGGAGTAAAGTAATGTGCCAATTATAGTTTGTTAACTTTATGAAAGAATGAGTGATGAATTTGATAAAGAATGTCCCTGAATTTCAGGGTTGAGATTGAAATTGAATTGAATCCCAGCTCTCTCATGCTTTGGATACCAGCATACAAAGTCAAGATAATGATGAGATAAAGGATTAAAGATCTTGGAGCTCTAGGTCAATCTTATATCATAAACACATCCCACAGGCAAATTGCAACATTGATCACAAGCAAAATCATGTGAAATACAGTGCCTGGGAAAGGAAAACAAGCAGGAATGGTGAAGGTCATTAGACAATCCACTAGTGCACAACTTAAACAGAAAGCAGATGGTACGATTTTATTAAACAAACAGGTATGCTATAAGTACATTTACTTGTCAAACACAGAATTCAGAAACCCATGCACTTAACCAAACTTATTTCATTGTGCTTGCCTTTTAGAACATTGATTTCCTCTTTCCATATTCCCTGTATTCAGATCTTCTATGAAATTAGTCAATCCATCAAGGAAACACTGAAGCACCATTCCTCTTGCTGGCAGAACTTTTATATCCTGTTTTCCCATTTTGAGGCTTTTAATCACTCACACAACTACCTGTCTCGGATCATAGATTATGGGCCACTTCCTGGCCTCCTAAAGCAGCTATAAAGCAGCTATTGTCATACACATACAGCAATCTACACTTTTCTCTCGACAATCAAAACTGAAACTAGTGCACAATCAGCTTGCTTCAGCTTGTGCTTCCTCACAATTGCCACAAATTTTGAGCTGAGCCCAACTAATGGCCTGAAACATCATCAACATGCTGTCAGCGACAGTTTTACAATGTAGAGCCCAAGGCCCCCTTCACCACACCTGAAACGGTGTTCTGCACCTTCTCAACAATACTTTCTCCACTGTCAGTTACTTTACCCTGATCCATCTGGGGCTTGAGCAACACCTGCACATCCAAGTTGGACCATGGGTTTGCAAACTTACCAGCTGGCAGGAAAACCCAACACTGGAAAATCATATACAAAGAGACATACAGATATTTCAACTTTCATCACCAAGTAGAAGTCACACACACCTTTACACATCCATCCTCCTTATCATTGAAAATCTGAAACGCCCTTGGTGCCTCTGAAAGCGGAAGCACGTGCGTTATTGGCAGTGTTGAATCAATTCTTCCTGACTGCACAAGTGGCAGCAATGTTGGCCTGGATAAAGAGAACCACTACACAGTCAGATACTGGAACTTGATCCTGAAAAGTGATGCAACTTGCAACTCTCTGATTATAAATACAAAAGACATGACTTCTTGAGGTATGAATGTGCTGGTCCATTTGCACTTCTTCAAATGCTCAACAAGCTTGTTGAAACATTGTTGTGCTTACCAATATTTCTGGACAGGTGTCTGTCCTGCAGCAATTGTAAGTCCCTTCTCCATCATGGCACCGACATTAAAATGGCTGCAACAAACATATCCACAGATTTGAAACAACAGGTAACTATCTCCCAGCAGTGCAAGACATTCACACAATCCTCAATTGGCCTTTGTAACCAACTTTAGCTTAAAGTTCTCAACCATCATACTCACTTTGCATAACCTGCATAAACACCGACTACACCAATGCGGCCAGCTTTGCGGACAGTGTAGATAAGCTCATTCAAAATCTCAGAAGTGTCTGTCTCCAGGTTAAGGGTTGTCTCCAACTTGTGCACCAGGCTCTGCAAAAAAACTAGCAGATTGTCAGATGAAACTCCAGATAAAGTCACGTCCTCAGCCCAACTCAAAATCAAGCCCTGTTTCCTAAATTGTCACCACAAACACCTGCATATGCTCCTATTTTACTATCCATATATGCTTTCAGCTTATTCGTCAGCAAAATGCAGGTGAAGAGTTGATATAAAGCCACAGTCTAGAGGCTTAGAAGCAGAGACTAACCTCCACATAATGAAAGCCCACAGCTTCTATGGCCACATCTGGACCTTCAGGAAAAATTGACCGCAGCTCTTTGTACACATTCTTGTCCTTCCGGTTTATTGTCACCACAGCATGCAACTTTTTCTTTGCAAAGTCAAGGCGGTACTGAACAGAATCAATAAGCACCACACAAGCAGCTCCTCGTATCAATGCACAGTGTGCAGCAAATAAACCAACTGAAAACCCCAAAGCCCAAAAACATAATTAGCAAAATTCAACTGTAAACTGCTGAAGACATTAACTGTTGTAACAGCAGATGTGTTTGGTTAGTTCTATAAACAACATACACTGTCTTGAATTTTGGTTTGCAATTGAAGTTTTGACAACCCCCCTGTTGTACAGCTGACCTATCTGAGTACCCCCTTGGGACACTTCCCCAGTAAACAGACAATAAACTGCATGGAGGAGAAGGCTTTAAGTACCTGGACCAGCACCCCAGATGGCCACATTATCTCCCTCCCCAACCCGGCCCAACTCATTGGCATGCCATGCTGTTGGGAGAATATCAGAGAGAAAGATTGCATGCTCATCGTCAAGCTCATCTGGCACTTTCAAGCAATTCATATCCGCTGCAAAATAGAAGCTAAAAGCAATGGTCACAACATGTAAGATTTAGCTCATAACTAGATTCCATTCACAGGTATCATGGCTTCATCATTACACAATGTAGATGAAATTGCACAGAAAACTCCACAGAAGGTAACAATTGTAAGAATGTCGAATATGCAGACTACCCATGTCCAATCATTGAAAATCAATCCATGACAACACTTCAATCACATATCCATCTCACATAAACACAGAGACCAACACAGAGACCATGTCTGCTCTTCTATAGCAGATGTGAAAAGTATACATCCTAATCGTAATAGCAAAGACAAAAAATCTCTTGAGTACTAAAATGACAATAAAAGAGTGTAACAAGTGCACTTTCAGAGCTCATAGATAAGCCCTCTTCGGTGTGATAAAATACTGGGAAAGAGTTGGCCCACCAAACTGAAGGATCTCAAATCTTAAGCAGCTTTTCTATTGCACAAAGAACATATAATTACAATAGAGTCTTACCAAAAGGAACACGTACAAACTCAGCCTGCCCACCTTCCCAACCACCAGTCAGGTGTGAGTAGCCAAAAAACCCTGCTAATCTGCACATGGCAACCCACCAAACTATATCAAAATCCCAGGCAAGGGAAACTGAGATCACAATTCAAACAGCCAAGCTGCAAATGGTTACAAAGCAAAATGAGCATACTCTGAATATGCCAGAAAGATCATCTTTCCCTAGCAATTACTGGCAGAAAACTGCAAGGTCAAAGAATACCTGTCACCATAGAGCAACTCCTGTTCCTTGCTTGGATTTGTTGTATCACAGCAGGAATACTCATGCCTATGGCATGGTGGACACTGGTTACAAGCAATGTCAAATGCAGTAACCACACGATCTCCTGCAAAACAGGAAAAAAGTTAAATCACTTGGCTGCAAGGAGTAGACACAATTGAAGAGCAGTTCAAAAGGATGTGCAATTGTATTATGCTCAATTGGCAGTAGACACAATTGAAATTGCTATAGCACTGCCAAGAAACACTTGATGCCCTTGAAGGAGAGGTATCTACTGGCTCAAAAGGATGTGCTAAAACGGATGCAGCTCAATCAATACTGAGGAGGAAGATGATTTCTTCTACTGCTCACAAATGAAACAAAAATCAGATTATGAGATGCAAATTAGGGGATGATGATTCATGTAACCTGGTTTAAGGTTCTGAACCTCAGGTCCGACTGATTCCACAACCCCCATGAACTCATGCCCACAAACATCACCATTCTTCATACCAGGCATAAACCCTACGTACATGTGCAGGTCGGAGCCACAAATGCAGGTGGTTGTGACCTTCAGAATGACATCTGTCTGCAGAAACAAATGGCAAGCAAAAGCTGGTGAGAGGCCAGGCTTCAACCATTTACATCAAATAACAAAAATTCTCACATTTCCATGGCTTGCATCAATAAAAAGGAGATCTAATGGAATCATAAGAAGGCGTACATGCAGATGATGAGGAATCATATGCAAAATTCAGTGTGGTTGTTACTTCACCAGAAATGCATGCTCCAAGCTTCCCGGATTTCATGTGACTAACATCACAGCTCATACATCCTGTGTTCTGGTGAAGCATAAAAGATACATATACATGATGAGAGGGCTTGCAGCAGAGTGTGTTTAGGGTTTACCGGATCTGTGACCAAGGGCCTGGGCCGCTCCCGAACCTTCATGGTTTTCTTGCCATGGTACTCCACGGCTCGCATTTTGAGCTTCTCATCCTTCTTGGAGGTGATTGTACAAGTAGGAGTCTTCAGGGTCGTTGGATCTTGCAAGACTGTGTAGGTAGCAGCAGCTTGTTGTGCGTCCGCCATTTGTACTTGGCTGACCAGCAGCTCTTTGCAATTGCAAGCCTTACACACTTAGTAGAAAAAAGACAACTGGAGGAGCAGAAGAACAAGAACAAGTCTAGAATCCGGAGAATTGATGAAGGAAATATTGTAAAAGAATATATGACTTCGGAAGTTGAATGATCTGACATCCGCAACAGACGAAGGAGAGCGCGAAATTCCATGATTACTTTATAAATAGGAAGAGAGATGAAGAAGACAGAAGAAGGAATCGAAAGGGAAGAAGAAGAAGAAAAAGAAGAGTGGAACCGCCTTGAGGTCAATGAGATCTCTTCTTGTCTGTTTTGCTGCAGAACGCCACTTGGTTATTCAGAGCCACCGACACGTTGACAACGGCATGGCTAATCCTTGCTGGAGAGAAGACCATGCAACACCACAATCCGGCACCTTTTTTCCTTCTCGCTCCACCGCCGCTCATGCGCTCGCTGCGACAATGCACATTACCATGCATGCATGCACGCACGCAAGCAAACAGGCCCCGGGCCGATCTCACGCACCTGTAGCCAACGAGACAAGCGAAAGCCCGGAACCCTAAAAAAAAAAAAATACAAACAAAGTGCACCCTAAACCCTAAACCCAAGTAATTTGCAAGAACCCACCCGGTCTGTAAATAACTACCTTAATTAGTACCTTGGGCCAATTCAACACTAATTATAGTATTTTCAAAAATGTTGAAAATTTCAAATTTTATTTCTTTTAAATAAAATAAAAATTTTGAAGGAAAATACTAGTGGATATTTAAGAATATTTCCATTTGTCGAAGAAATGAATGTTTCAAAATTAATTAATTATTCATTCGACGGACATGTGTTGAAATGGCCAAGGTACTATGATATTTCATGTACATTGAACACTTACTTCACTCAAGATAACTTTTTTTTTTTAAAACTTCAGAACACGAAACCTAGCAATCCTAGCAATCCCATTGGTTTGAAAAAATAATTTTTGAGACCTACCCACAACCCTATTTTGCTGAACATTGAAAACAATTGTCCATTTTCTATCATTTCCATTGGAAGGTCAAAGTTGGCCAGCCAATGTAACTATACGCAAAATCATAAAAATTCAACTATTGTTGGGCAAAAAATTTCAAACAGTTTCTTTGGTGAAATTGTTTAGACTGTTTGGATCGGAATGAATTTTTTTGATGTTCAGAGTGTGGACACAGTAAGTAGATGTACAAACATTACATATACTGAAGGACGTCATGAAGCATCATTTCATCCATCTGTCTCATCATCCATCCATCCATTCGTCCAGTCATCCATTTGTCTCGTCATGGTCTGTTTACTTCGACGGGGTGAAGAAAGAGTGGATTACAGATGCGGCGTGGCGGAGAATAATATATATTAGTGTTGTAAATTTATTTTTTATTTTTATTTTTTATTCTGGGGTTTTTGGACTTAGGTAAACTCATCCTATCTCTTTCTCAACAACTGAAAAGTTGGGTTGGGCTTTTTTTTTCTTTTTTTCTTTTTTTGAAATTTTATTTAAAATATTGGAAATTTTCAATGCTTTTTACATTGCCATAATTTTTTATTATAATTCAATGGATGCCAGAGCGAGCAACTGTTAAACACACTTTTATTAGATATTAGCAATTTCAAGGCTTGCATTTGCCATAATAATAATGGCAATGGATGTTAGTTGCCATTTTAGCACACAAACTTAATAGATATATTGGTAATTGTAATGATCAGATTGCCTAGAAAAACAATTTTGCCAATAATAATAATATGCTGGATGCCAAAGGTATTATTATGATGCATGTGAAAATTGGCTGCACCAGAAACCCTAAC
>Ga0116231_10009391_pt1 | contig 16548 bp, 15 predicted proteins | sample S1TSphgellanicum_2_FD_89695 | JGI IMG/M metagenome (GOLD analysis project Ga0116231, IMG submission 89695) | Host-associated microbial communities from peat moss isolated from Minnesota, USA - S1T2_Fd - Sphagnum magellanicum MG | ecosystem: Host-associated > Plants > Peat moss > Unclassified...
AAGCAGCCATCCCCCCGCAACTCGGCGCATCCCTCAACCGCCTCAAATCCGTCGGCTACACCTGCATCATCACCCACCCCGAGCGCAACCCGGTCATCGTCAAGCACCCCCAAATGCTCGCCGACTGGATTCGCATGGGCTGCGTCGTACAGGTCACCGCCAGCTCGCTCTACGGCCGCTTCGGCAACTCCGCCGAAGCCTTCTCGAACGAACTGCTCGACCGCAACTGGATCCACTTCCTCGCCACCGACGCCCACAACCTCGACTGGCGCCCACCCCACCTCAAAAAAGGCTACGAATACGTAGCCAACCGCGCCGGCGAAGAAACCGCCCGCCGCCTCTGCGTCGAAAACCCCCGCGCCGCCATCACCGGCGCAAAAATGCCCCACCAACCCGAACCCATAGGCGTCTGGGACAGCGCCCCCATCAAATTCCACGAAACCGTAAAATCCGCCCCCAAACGCATCGCCGTCCCAGGCGAAAAAAAGAGCGGCGGCTTCCTCAGCAAACTCTTCGGAAAGTGACGCGCTCGCCACTGCAAATCGTTCCTGCGGCCTGTCACAGCCCTGATTTGTAAAAGGGCACGACTTCAGTCGTGCCGAAAATGCCCAGAATCCAGCCGGGCTTTAGCCCCTGCGGGAAGCTGCCACCGGAGGGAGCCGGGGGTTTCAACCCCCGGAATTCAGCCAACAAAACAAGAGGGGCTTCAGCCCCGGATAAAGCGCCCGTTCCGCCCATCCCCACGGAAACCCTCCTCCACCATCCGCCCACAAACCGCCCCATTCTCAGCCAAACGCCCGATGCAACCGCTCCACCACCCCAAGCTACGGCGCAGAAAGCCGCACCCACTTGGCGCGGACATTATGCATGTGTGTGAAGATAGCCGCGATGGGACGAATGTTGCGGGCGGCTTGGCTGGCCAGATCGTTCCACCACAATGCTCGATCGCAAGCCGGGTCATGCGGTCGCTGGCCAGCCAGATTTGAGATACACTTAAGGCGACTTGGTTGGGTACACGAAACTGCATGATCAGGGTTACCTGTGCACGGACTTTGGCGGGACCATCCGCATTTGCCCTTTTCTCCGGCAGCGAATCAAGATTCTACAACCCAGATTCTTGTCGGGCCGTTGCAAGTGTCCGGCTTCGAGCCGGGAATTCGCCGTGAGCGCCAGCTCCCGGAACTGGGCCGCCGATTGTTTGCGTTAGCCTGTCGCGATCGCCTTCCCTCCATGCCGAAATCAGCATCTTACCCTTCTCGCTAATATTGACGGCGTAGTTAACGAGAAGGCCATTGTTCTCCGCGTTTAGCTCCACGCTGGCGAGGCCTGCGGCGATAAGGCGAGCAAAGTGCAGGAGGCCGTCACCCGAGACTATCAGGAAATCCTGTTTCAGAGGTTCTAGAAAAAGGAGCATATCGACTGCCTCCAGATCGAATGCACGGCTGATGGCCACCAGCATCGACTTCCATGCATAAATAGCCTCCGTGGAGTAATTACCCCGGTGGTACATGCTGTGGCAGTAGGGGCAGAGCGCGATCAAGTTCGCGGGAGTGTCGCCCCCGCCGTCCGCCACTTGGTACATGTGGTGCATATCTAGGGCTAAGATATTTCGGCAATTTGGGACCGCGCATCGGTACCCAGCTTCGATGAGCACGATTGTTCTGGTCTTGAGCGGAATTTTTGTTCGTTCAGTACGTAGGTCGTTGCCACTCGAGGACTCCCCTTCAGTCTTCAAGCGTCGACTCAGGCCGCCAACCGGCTGATGCTCGCCCATTTGCTTAGAGTCAGAACCCGCAACCATAGCGCCCCGAGGTTTACTGATCCGTCCCATCTAGTATTTCCTTTTGCGTCGTCTTCGAGAGTTGTCGGAATAGCTTGCTACACTCAAACGTCTGGATGCTGCCGTTCTCTTCGAAATGTTGGTGAATGAGGTTATTATCTCGGAGCGGCCCGAGATGATGATCGAGGGCTTGAGGGGTCTTGTAGCCAAGTTTGGTCATGAGATCCGCGCGAGTCCTTGGCTCGGAACATTCCCTCATTATCCGTCTCGCTTGTGTGCTCTTCAGATGGGCGCGCACGTGTTGCTCGACCACAGCCCTGTTTGAAATTGTCGCGATGGTTTCCAGAGATCCAATGCGCTCCTTAATTTCAATCAATTCTGCCTTTAGCTGCTCTGACGAGATTTCTAGCTTGTTCTTTGCCACGTTTAAGCTTACCTCTTCACTTTCTCGTCAAGCTGCTGTATCTCATCGACCATCCCGAAATCGGCCAGATCAAAAAGTCTCACACGCTTCTTATCGCCTCGTATTTCCATTAGTCCCATTGCCGTACATCGCTGCGAAAGTGAGACTACACCGTTTGGGCTCATTTTGCAGGCAAGCCTGACCTGATCGACTGTCGCGTTTCCAGCCAGCATTTGGTACGCCGTCCGGGACTTTGCATCTGGTAGCGCCGTGTAGAGAAGAGACTTTACAGAACTGAACGAGGCCGCACGTATCCAGTTACGTATCTCGGTAAGCACGACCAGCACCGATTCGTCACTCATTGGAGCCTCCAGCTTCGAAGAAGTCGGGCGGAATGGAGATCGAAAGTCGGGGCCCCTTCCCGTCATCCAAGAGTAGCTTGGCCTCCGAGAGCTCTTTAACAAGCGTGCTAAGCTGGCCCTTGTTAATTCCGGTTTCCTTATGGATGTCTGTCTGTGAGCGGCTCCCGTCCATCAGTGGAACTGCCTTCGCTCCATTAACGCTCTTTCCCACAATTCGCCTGAGTTCAGTTCGCAGTTTTTTATCACGCTCGGCTATCGCTGGTTCGGCCATGAGACGGATTAGATCGCGAATTTCACGAACGGCGCTTAGCAGTTCTCCGGAGGCTTCATCCATTATTGGCTCCCGAGTTATCAAAGAAATTAGCGGGAATAGCGATGACCAGTTTCGGTTGCTTGTCGTCCGCTGCAATCAAGGACTCTGCTCGAAGAACCTTTGTGACTCGGCTTAGCTCTCCCCGATCAATCCCAGATTCTTTGCAAATAGACGCCTGTGACCTGGAGCCATCCATCAACAAAACTGCTTTGGCCTTCAGTTTGCTCTTCCCAACTATCTCTAGTAGCTCTTTTCTAAGCCCCTCGTCACGCTTGGCTAGTGCAGGCTCAGCAATTACGCGAAGAAGGTCGCGAATCTCGCGCAACAGCTCCGTCTGATCGTTTGACTCCACAACTCTCTCCTTTAGCCACTAGGGGATGTCGAAATTATGGCAGACTCATTGATATGTCAACGTGGGGACCAAGAGCGGGAATCTAGTAAGTAAACAGCTTCCGAGTGCACCAGCAAAGGCAAATGCAGGCTCTTCGACTTCGCTGCGGTTCGCTCAGAATGACGAATTCCTTAGGATTTGACGAGGAAAGCAGAGGCAACAGCAGAAGCAAGAGCGACGATATGTGGACTTTTGTGGTTCCCACCCCCAGCGACAAAAAACAAGTGCGTCGCAAAGATTGGAGGGCGAGAGTGGAGACGGGTTGTCAAAGGTCGAGGCGATGGTTGGTTATGCCTTGCATCTCCCTGCCCATGCGGGTGCGGTTGATTGCCCATTGGAAGAGCAGGTTGAGCAAATTGCCGGCGGCCCAATACAGGGCGAGCCCTGCCGCATAGTGCCACAGCGCAAATCCCATCACAGCAGGCATCAGGATGGCTAGGATGCGCCGCTGATTGCGAGCCATTCCAGGCGCAGGAGTGATGTGCTGCGTGAGTAACATGCAGCCGAGAATAAAGATCGGCAGAATGTGCAGCGGATCGGGCAAGGCCAGGTCGGCGATCCAGTACCAGTGCGCGTTGTGCAACTCTGAGGCAGAGTTCAGGACGCGGAAGTAGGCCAGAAAGAGCGGCATTTGCAGCAGCGGGAGCCAGAGGTCGCCATACAGATTTACCCCTTCAGCCCGGTAAAGCGCGAGAAGTTCGCTGTTCAGGTCAGCGCGTTTCGCGTCGTTGAGTTTCAGATGAGCGTAGCGCTTTTTGACGGCTTCGACTTTGGGCTGGAGGCGCATCCGCTTCAGCCCGGATCGCATGGCCACGATGCGCGGGCCGAGCGTCAGGCAGTGGAAGAGCGCGGTGAAAATGACAATCGCCCAGCCCCAGTTGGCGACTCCGTGGGCATGGAGGAATTGGAGCGCGAAATAAAGCGGCTGGGCAATCACAGCGAGCCAGCCGAACTGCGCCGGCTGGGCGAAATAAAAGAATGCAAACATGGCAGACCTTTTCCTTCCGGGAAAGAAGCCCGGAGAACCGTTGAAAATCGGACGAATGCGCAGCTACCCGAATAACAGGACAGGGAGAATAGCGCGGGAATTTAGCCGCAAACGGTGTTCAGGAAAAGAGAGGCGGAGGCCGCTGGAACCCTGGGGCGAGACTCGGCCCTCGGGATGTCACAAAGATCGGGAGGACGATCCATCTTCCGTCGCTTTGCTGCTGCGGAGTAAGCCAGCCGTGCAGGAAGACCGCAGCGAGCGCGGCAACGGCGTGGGAAATTTGCGGAACGCGCGAGACGAACAGGATAAGAACGGCAGTCAACAGCAGGAAGGAGATCATCCCGCTAAGGCCGGCAACCAGGAGGGACTGGTAGTACGGCAGGCAGAGCGCGAATAGGCAGAAGCAAGATTCCCTGGCTGCTCGTCGGTATCCTGCGGGTCTGGTCATGGGCTACCCCTCGAAACTCAGTTTACACACGAATAGACTCTTCCGCCTCTCCGAAGGAATTTCACTAAAAAATGATTGACTGCCGCCCAACATAACGAATCCGTCAAGGAATATAACCCGTCCGTCGCGCAATAGAACGCATCCGCCAATCGATAGAACAAATCCGACGTTTTATATAACGCGTACAAAGCCGACTCAGCCGCAGAAAAGCCCGCCAAGCGGGCGATTCTGATAGCTTTTTCGGTATCGGGATTTTTGCATTTCCGGCGAGGCACAGACAGCCATAATTCCACGCAAATCCTCGCTCTTTGGAATCAGCAGCGTGGAGTAGATTTGCTTGACAAAATGCCCAACGCGCCCGCGCTCCCAAATTGTTCCACGTGGAACAATTTGCGCCGCGCCGCCAAAAGAGCCGAAATGCCCCACGTAATAGAGTCAGGCTTTCGGCGTGAGCCGGATGAGGTTTCTGGCCCATTCGTCCCAGCGAGCCAGCAGGTGTTGTCCGCAGGAGCTGCCGGTTTTCGCCACGTGCATTTCGACCAGCTCCCGAATCGACTTCTGCGCCGTGTAGTCCAGATCTTCGAAGCGCTCGGGAATCAGAAAGTCCGCGTGATACATGGCCTTTTCGATAAACGAAGCCTTGTCGTCGTAAACCCACGCGAGCCCGCCCGTCATCCCGGCTCCGAAGTTGATGCCGGTGTCGCCGAGGACGACAACCAGACCGCCGGTCATGTATTCGCAGCCGTGGTCGCCCACGCCTTCGACGATCGCCAAGGCGCCCGAGTTGCGCACCGCAAATCGCTCGCCCGCGCGGCCAGCGGCGTAAAGCGCGCCGGAGGTTGCGCCGTAGAGCGCCACATTGCCGAGAATCACGTGCTTGGTGCTCTCGCGCGCCGCTCGGCCTTGCCCGCGCAGGATCAGTTCCCCGCCGCACAGCCCCTTGCCGACGAAGTCGTTGGCCAGGCCTTCGAGCTTGAGCGTCATGCCGGCAACGGCAAACGCGCCGAAGGATTGGCCGGCAACTCCGGTCATTTCAAACAGGAGCTCGGAGCCGGAGGCCGACGGATTCTGCGTCTTGAACTCGGCAATTTTTCCGGCCAAACGAGCGCCGACTGTGCGGTGTTCGTTGGTGATGCGCGTTGCGACTGAAAACGGCTGATTGGATTTGTACGCGGTGAAGGCCGGTTCGATCCAGGCGTCATCGAGTGCCGGGTGGTCTTCCGGGCGATCGTTCCGTCCGCCCTGCCAGCGAATGGCGCCGTCGAGATTTTCGCTGATCTTGGCCGAGGCAAGAACCGGCGCAAGGTCGAGATTGCCTTCAAAGCGCACCTGTTCGAGCAGGTCGGTGCGGCCGGTGGCGGCTGCCAGCGAGGGCAGCCCGAGCGAGGCGAGCAATTGCCGCAGTTCGCCGGCTAATTCTTCGAAGAATCGGACGATATGCTCGGGTTTTCCTCGGAATTTTGCCCGTAGTTCCGGTTTTTGCGTGGCAATTCCGGTCGGACAGGTATTCAAGTGGCATTGGCGCGCCATATCGCAGCCGAGGGCGACCAGAACCGAGGTTCCGAACGCAAATTCGTCCGCGCCAAGCAGCGCGGCGATGAGGATGTCGCGCGCGGTGCGCAGGCCGCCGTCGGTGCGGAGGCGGACGCGTCCGCGCAAGCCGTTATGAATCAGCACTTGCTGCGCTTCGGCCAGACCAAGCTCCCACGGGTCGCCGGCATACTTGATGCTCGAAAGCGACGAAGCGCCGGTGCCGCCGGTGTGGCCGGCGATGACGATGTAGTCGGCATAAGCCTTGGCGACGCCTGCGGCGACGGTGCCGACGCCGCATTCCGAAACCAGTTTGACTCCGACCGCAGCCTTGGGATTAACGCGCTTGAGGTCGTAGATGAGCTGCGCGAGATCCTCGATCGAGTAAATGTCGTGGTGCGGCGGAGGGCTGATCAGCGTCATTCCGGGCTGGGCGTGGCGCAGGCGCGCAATCAGTTCCGTGACCTTGTAGCCGGGGAGTTGGCCGCCTTCGCCGGGTTTGGCGCCCTGGGCGATCTTGATTTCGATCTCTTCGGCATGGATCAGGTATTCAGCCGTCACGCCGAAACGGCCGCTGGCCACCTGCTTGATCTTGTTGTTGAGCAGCGAGGGATTGCCGTCGATATCCGCGTAAACAGCCGGGTCTTCGCCGCCCTCGCCGGTATTCGAGCGCGCGCCGAGCAGGTTCATGCCTTGGGTGATGGTCTGGTGAACCTCGGGTGAAAGCGAACCGAAGCTCATGGCCGAGGCGATGAAGGTTTTGCAGAGGCTGCCTGGCGATTCGACGGTTTCGAGCGCCAATTCCGGGCCGGCGGGGCGAATTTCGAGCAGGTCGCGCAGGTGCGCGGGCAGCGGTTCGCTGGCTTGCGTGGTGAAGGCCGACCAGGGAGCAAGTGCGAGAGCCGCGCCTTGCTTGGTCGAGCCCATGGCGGCTTGCAGGGCGCGCACGGTCATCGGCTGCCAGGCGTGGGATTCCGCTTCGTCGGCTTTGCGGAAGCGGACAAAGCCGTAGTCGGGAAGGTCTTTTACGGCAGTCGGGATCGCTGCGGGCGCGATGGCTGCTACCAGCGAACCTCCGTCCTCCGTCACGCCATTCGAATCGGCGGTTGGCAATTCCGAGCGCCAGAGCTGGCGAATGGATTTCTCGATCTCCGCGAAGCCGATGCCGGATAGCGGCGAGGGCGTTCCGACGAAACACTTGTCGATGACCTCGTCTGCGAGCCCGATGGCGTCGAAAAGATGCGCGCCGCGGTAGCTGTCGACGACACTGATACCCATCTTGGACATGACCTTGGCGAGGCCGAGCTCTAGCGCATGGAGGACGTTGGCTTCGCCGTTTTCCGGGGTGAGTGCGCGGGCCGTTTCGAGCGCGAGCCAGGGGCAGACCGCGCGTGCGCCCATGCCGAGCAGCACGGCGACGTGGTGGATGTCGCGGCAATCTCCTGCTTCGGCGGCCAGGCCAACTTCGGTGCGTACGCCGGCTGCGATGAGTGCGCGATGCACCGCTCCAACCGCGATGGCCATGGGGATGGGCAAGGCAGACGGAGAAGCAATACGGTCGCTCAGCAGGATGACCTTGGCGTGGTCGCCGGTCAGTTCTACGGCCCGAGCTCCGAGTGCGTCCAGACCGGCTTCGAGCGTCTCGTCGGGCGAGAAGACGCAGTCCAGCACTTCGAGGGGCAGGTCCTGGGCCAGCGGATGCTCACGCTCTTTGAGAGCCTGCATTTGGGCCAGTGTAAGCAGCGGTGAGCGCAGCGAGAGCCCTTGCAGCGCCTCGCGCGGTTCGAAGAGGTGCGGCCAGGGTCCGAGACGCGTATGCATTTGCAGGACGACGGCTTCGCGCAGCGGATCGATTGGGGGGTTGGTGACCTGGGCGAAGCGCTGGCGGAAGAAGGCGTAAATGGGGCGTGGGGCGCGGGCCAGCGGCGCAAGCGGCGTGTCGTCGCCCATCGACCAGACGGCGTCTTTGCCCTCGGCGGCCATGGGCGCGAGGATCATGCGCACCTCTTCGCGGGTGTAGCCGAAGCGGTGTTGCAGCCGATTGAGCTCCGAGGGACCGAGCGGTGCGACGGTCTCATTGAAGACGACCAGCGGAGTATCGGCCTGGATTAGGTCCTGATAGCGGCCGTTTTGGTCAAAGCGGGTGAGGAGCTCCTCGTTTTCGAGGAATTCATGCGTTTCGAGATCGACCAGAATCATCTGGCCGGGGCCGAGGCGGCCGGAGTGGATCACGCGCTCGGGGTCCATATCGACGAGACCGGCTTCGGAGCCGGCGACGACCAGGCCGTCTTCATCGACGGCGAAGCGGCAGGGGCGCAGGCCGTTGCGGTCGAGAATGGCGCCGACCTGGCGGCCGTCGGCGAAAGAAAGCGCGGCGGGGCCATCCCACGGCTCGACACAATCCCCGGTGTATTGCAGGAAGGAGGATTTGTCGCCGTGATTGGCGGGCGGAACGAGCATGCGCAACGCTTCGGCGACAGTGCGGCCATTCTGGCTGAGCAGTTCGACGACTTCGTCAAGCGAGGTTGAGTCCGACCCGCCGACGGTGAGGACCGGGTGCAGTTCAAGGGGGAGAGTCTCAGCGCGAGCTTCCATGCGGGAGCGGTTGCCCCAGATGGTGTTGATTTCGCCATTGTGGGCGAGGGTGCGGCAGGGCTGGGCTCGGTCCCAGCTGGGCAATACGTTGGTGGCGTAGCGCTGGTGGAAGACGGTGAACGGCGTGGCGAAACCGGGGTTGGCAAGGTCCGGATAGAACTGCGGCAGCAGGCGGCCGGCACAGAGGGCCTTGTAGACGATGGTTGAAGACGAAATGGAGGCGACGTAGCCCGGCATCGCCGAGCGCTCGAACTGCTTGCGGACCAGATAGAGGCGGCGATCGAAGTCGGCGTGGGTTTCGGGGTCGTCGTCGGTAACGAGAACGTGCCAGATGTTGGGCAGCGTGGAGGCGGCGATAGAGCCGAGTATCTGCGGACAGATGGGCACCGGACGCCAGGCGAGAACGGTGATCTCCTGCGCGGCAAAGGCCGATTCGAGTTCGGCGCGTGAGTCGAGCGACTCGCCCTCGAGAAAGACCACGGCGACGCCAAGGGGCTTCGCATGCTCAAGTTCGATGCCAAGTGGAGAGAGCAACAGATCGCGGGGAATGGCGGTCATCACGCCAACGCCGTCGCTGGATTTGCCGTCTGCCGCGACGGCGCCACGATGCTCAAGACGAGCCAGGGCGGTGAGCGCGTGGCGGAGGATGGTGTGCGACGGCTCGCCAGAGAGGTGAGCGACAAAGCCGACGCCGCAGGACTCCTGGTCAAAACGCGGATCGAGCAGAGACGGGAACGGCCGGGCACCAGTCACCGTCGGACGGATTTGTCTCGCGAGATGAGACGGCTTTCTCGAATTATCGGTAGGCAGACGATGGCGATCCATACGTAACTATACGACCTCTTGAAATCGGAAATCCACTGGGAGCGAGACAAAGGCGCAAAGCGTTTGTAGAGGCCGTTCGCAAACGGCCCACGACTCCAAACTGTGGGGAAAATGTAGCGCGGACAGGAAATTTACAAACCCGCTTTGCATATTTATACAAACTGCCGTATATTTATGCAAGCGCGGTCCTCGCAACGGGACCGCGCTTTCGATTTGACGGTGGATGTGAACGTTAGGTTCAGGGCCGGAAGACGATGCTGAAGGCAATTGGAAATCCGAGGCGGCAGACCCAGAGGATGAAGGTAGAACGGCACAGCGCGATACGGGAGTTGGTGACGAGTTCGCTCATCAACAGCCAGGACGAGTTGCGGCGCAAGCTGCGGCGCCGGGGCTTTGCCGTAACGCAGGCCACGCTATCGCGCGATCTGCATGAGATGCATCTCTTCAAAGGGCCATCGGGGTATGGATTGCCGAATGGAAACGGCGGTGGCGCGGCGGTGGCGGAAGAGGACGATAGTCCTCCGGGCGTGGCCGAGGTGCTGGAAACATTTGGGTTGCGCAGCCGTCAAGCCATGAACCAGGTGGTGATTGGTACAGTCATGGGTGGTGCGCAGCCGGTGGCCGCGGCGCTCGATTACGAGCAGTGGCCGGAAGTGGTTGGGACCATCGCCGGGGACGATACGGTGCTGGTGATTTGCCCGGATATTCGGCTTGCGGCCGAGGTTCAGGCGCGGTTGCGGAAGATGCTCTCTTGAGCGGTAGAAGGGTAAGTGCGGTCGGATGACAGAAGCGGTACAGACGGCGGTGGTTGGCATTACCGGTTATGCGGGAGCGGAGTTGGCGCGGCTGTTGGTGCGACATCCGAGGCTCAAGGGTAAGACGCCTGTGTTTGCTGGACGGGTCGAGGAACGGGATATGGCGAGGGGCGGGATACCTCTCAAGGAAATTCATCCACAATTCATCGACGGACGGGGGACTGGGGAGCTGCGGGTACAGCCATTCTCCTGGGAGTTGCTGGAGAATCTGGGTGTGGAAGTATTGTTTCTGGCTACGCCGCATGAGTTATCCCGCGAGTCTGTCCCTGAGGCGCGCAAGCGCGGAATGCGGGTGGTCGATTTGAGCGGCGCGTGGCGGTTGGAAGAAGCTGCGAATCGCGCGGTATATGGGTTTGAAGACGAGGGATCTTCAACGGCGCTGAATACGCAGGCGGAAGCGGTGTACGGGATGCCGGAGTTGCATCGCAATGAGATTCGCGGTGCGGGCCTGGTGGCCAATCCCGGATGCTATGCGACGTCGGTGATTCTGGCGTTGAAACCATTGCTGGCCGCGGGGCTGGTGGACGTGGAGCATGGGATTGTTTCCGATTCGAAGAGCGGCGTGAGCGGCGCGGGGAAGGCTCCCGTGGCGAAGACGCATTTTATGTATGCGGCGGATAACTTGTCGGCTTATGGCGTGTTTACGCATCGGCATACGGGTGAGTTACTGGAGCAGTTAGGTCTTTCAGCTGAGTCGATCGCGTTTACCCCGCATCTATTACCTATTCCGCGAGGGATTCTTTCGACGATCTACGTGCGATTTCGAAAGGCTGAAACGAATGCTTCCATCGCAGCTTGCTATGCGGATTTTTTCAAGGCAAGTCCGATGGTGCGATTGTATGGAACGGCGCTTCCGCAGATTCAATATTCGGTGCGAACGAACTATTGCGATATCGGGTTCAACATCGCGAAGGATGGCCGCAGAGCGGTGATTGTGAGTTGCCTGGATAACTTGCTGAAAGGCGCGGCGGGGCAGGCTGTGCAGAATTTGAATGTGATGCAGGGATGGGGCGAAGCGGAGGGTCTGGAATGAAGTATGTGATCAAGCTGGGTGGAGCGGGCCTGGAAAACCCTGTGCTGCTGCAAGGGTGCGTGAGGGCCATTGCCGAACTGGTGCAGGATGGCAATCAGGTTGCCGTAGTGCATGGCGGCGGCATTCAATTGACCAAGACGCTGGCGCAAATGGGCAAGAAAAGCGAGTTCATTAACGGGCTACGCGTGACCGACGCGGAGACGCGCGACGCGGCGTTGATGGTTCTGGCAGGGCGTGTGAACAAGGGACTGGTGGCTGCGCTTGGTTCGTTGGGGCAGCCGGCGTTCGGCGTTTCGGGCGGGGATGGATTGATGTTTCGCGCGCGGAAGAAGCGTACGGAACCGGACCTTGGTTTTGTCGGTGAGATTGCTGCCAGCGATCCGCGATGGATTGAGGCGATATGGGCGATGCAGGGCGTGCCGGTGATCTCTTCGATGGCGTTGGGATTCGATGGCGAGTACTACAACATCAATGCGGATGAGATGGCCGCGGCTTGCGCAACCGCTTGTCATGCGGATGCGTTGGTGTTTTTGACGGATGTGCCTGGAGTGCGCGGTGCGAATGGCGATGTGATGCGCTGGTTGAGCATCGACCAGATTGCGGAGATGGCCAAGAGCGCAGTGATCTCGGGTGGGATGTTGCCCAAGTTGAGCGCCTGCCGTGAGGCGTTGTTGCATGGTGTGAAGCGAGTGCGGATATTGCCCGCGGAAGCTGCCAAGGTGCTGCCCGACCTGTGCACGTCGCGCGTGGCGGAAGGCACGGAAGTCATGGTCGCATAGCTGTTGTTTGGAAGAGAGGAATTTGAGATGAAGCTAGATGGAATTCGCGCTGCTGAGGCGCGACTTTTGCTTTCGACGTATGAACGCAATCCGCTGCTCTTTGAGCGCGGCGAAGGCGTAACGCTGATCGATGAGAAGGGCGACCGCTATCTCGATCTGTTGAGCGGCATTGGCGTGAATGCGCTGGGCTATAGCCACCCGGCGATTGAAGAAGCGATTGTGCGCCAGGGCCGCGCGCTGATTCATACTTCCAATCTTTACTTCCATGAGGGACAGGCGGAGCTTGCGCTGCGCTTGACGCAGATGACCGGCCTGGATCGCGTCTTCTTTGCCAACACGGGCACGGAGGCTTGGGAGGCGGCGATGAAGTTGGCGCGTGCCTATGCTGGCTTGCTGCGCTCCGAAGGCAAGGCCATTGGCACGAAGTTTCTGGCGCTGGAGCAGAGCTTTCACGGCCGTACGTATGGGTCTGTCTCGACGACTTACAAGGCGAAGTATCGTGAGCCATTTGGGCCGGTGATGCCGGGTGTGGAGTTTGTGCGCTTCAACGATGTGGCCGATCTGCGGGCGAAGTTTTCGGATGAGGTTTGCGCGATTCTGGTGGAATCGATTCAAGGTGAGGGCGGAATTCGGCCGCTTTCGCAGGAGTTCTTTGCTGCTGCGCGGGAGTTGACGGAGTCTACCGGCGCATTGCTGGTGGTCGATGAGATTCAGGCAGGGATGGGGCGCACGGGCAAGTGGTGCGGTTATCAGCACTATGGAATCTTGCCGGACATCACTACGCTGGCGAAGCCGCTGGCTGGGGGCATTCCGCTGGGTGCCGTGCTGTGCACGGAAGAGGTGTCGCGAGCGATCCATCCTGGCATGCACGGAACGACGTTTGGCGGTGGTCCGCTGGCTTGCGCTGTGGCGATTGCGGTCATCGATGCGATCGAGCGTGAGGGATTGCTGGATCATGCGACGGAGGTTGGTGATTACTTTCAGAAGCAGTTGCGCGGGCTGCAAAAGAAGCACGATTGCATTGTGGATGTGCGCGGTAAAGGGCTGATGCTGGCGGCTCAGTTGGACTCGGCTGAACTGGGCAAGGTGGTGGTGAAGGAGATGTTGGCGCGGAAGATTCTGATCAACTGCACGAGCGACACGGTGCTGCGCTTCCTGCCGCCTTACATACTGCAAAAGCAGCATGTGGACCAGGCCATTGCGGCGCTGGATGCAATCTTCACCGAACACGCGCATGGCGCGGGCATTGCGGAAACAGGAGGACAGGCGCATGGCTAGCAAGGTATTTGTGGAGCGGCAGATGACGGCGATTCCAGTGGAGCAGGATGACGATGTGCTCGCGGCCGCGGCGCGATTGGCGGGCGAGGATATGTGTTCGATCAACGATCTTTCGAGCGCTGAGGTAAGGGCGATTCTGAAACTGGGTCACGATGTGAAGCGCAATCCGCGCGAGTATCGTCATGCGCTGGATGCCAAGCAGATGGTGCTGATGTTTGAGAAGGCGAGTCTGCGCACGCGGCTTAGCTTTGAGGCGGGCATCAACACCATGGGCGGGAATGCGATCTTTCTCGACCAGACAAATTCGCCGCTGGGCGAGCGCGAGTCGATTGCGGACATTGCGCGCAATGTGGAGCGCTGGGTGGATGTGATTGTGCTGCGTACTTACGCACATGACACGATTACCGAGATGGCGGCGCATTCGCGTGTGCCGGTGGTGAATGCGCTGTCGGACTTTGAGCACCCCTGCCAGGCGCTGGCGGATTTTATGACGCTGGAGGAGCATTTCGGTTCGGTGCGCGGGCTGAATTTTACCTATGTGGGCGATGGCAACAATGTTTGCCATTCGCTGATGCTGACCGGGGCGCAACTGGGTGCGAATGTAACAGTCGCAACGCCGCGCGGGTACTCCCCGGACATTGAGATTGTGACCCTGGCTCGTGAAAAGGCGGAGGAGAATGGCTGCGAGATTCGCTTGACGCAAGATCCGGTTGCGGGCGTGGATGGGGCGGATGCGGTGTATACGGATGTGTGCGTGAGCATGGGCTTCGAGCATGAGTCGACCAAGCGCGCGCCGATCTTCCGGCCGTTTCAGGTGAATGAGACGCTGATGGCGAAGGCGGCTCGTCATGCGGTGTTTATGCATTGTTTGCCGGCGCGGCGCAATGCGGAGGTGACGGATGCGGTGCTCGACGGGCCGCAGTCGATTGTCTTTGAGCAGGCGGAGAATCGGATGCATGCGCAGAAGGCGCTGCTTTTGTTGCTGCTGGGCGGGTTGTCGAATACGGGTCGGTTTACACGGGTTGGGTAACAGCAGATTCCCTTCGGGAATGACAGAAAGAAATGCAAGGGCAACGACTTGTTTGGATTTGTGGTTCCCTGGTCTCAAAGGCGAGACCAGGGGCGCCCGCAGTCGCGGTTGGGACGAAAAGCGGGTCCTTTACTTCGTTGAGGATGACAACAATTGTTAACCGTTTTGACTCAGGAATTTAGATCAATGTCTGAAGAAACACAATCCGTAAAAATGTGGTCAGGGCGGTTTCGCGAGCCTCTGGATTCGGAGTTTGAGGCTTGGCAGCGGTCGATTGTTTTTGATTGGCAGTTGCTGGAGGAAGAGGTTGCGGCGAGCAAGGCGCATGCTTCGGCGTTGGCTGCGGCGGGGATTGTCACGCCTGAGGAACTGGCGCAGTTGCGGGCGGCACTGGACTCGGTCAAGCGCGATCACTCCGATGGCGAGGGTGCGGCGGCGGTGCGCGAGCATCCGGTGGCTGAGGACATTCATCATTTTGTGGAGTTGGCGCTGACGGAGCGGATTGGTTCGCTGGCGCTGAAGTTGCATACGGGGCGCAGCCGCAATGAGCAGATTGCTACCGATCTGCGGCTGTATGTTCGCAAGCAGATTGCGCTGACGGTCGAGGCGCTGGCGGAGTGGGCGCTGGCTTTGGTGGAGAAGGCGAAGGCTGCGGGCGATGCGGTGATGCCCAGCTATACGCATCTGCAGCGGGCGGAGCCGGTGTTGATTGCGCATTGGTTGCAGGCTTACGCGCAGATGCTGCTGCGGGATATTGGCCGGTTGCAGGATTGCTCGGCACGGTTGAATTATTGTCCGCTGGGTTCGGGGGCTGTGGCTGGGGCTACTTTGAAACTCGACCGCTGGATTGCGGCGCGGGAGTTGGGCTTTACCGCTCCGACGGCGAACAGCATGGATGCGACGAGCGATCGGGATTTTGTGCTGGAGTATTTGCAGGCGCTTACCTTCGTTGGCCTGCATGCGAGCCGGTTTGCGGAGGAGATTACGCTGTTTGCGACGGCGGAGTTTGGATTTGTGCAGTTGCCGGAAGCGTTTTCTACGGGGTCGAGCGCGATGCCGCAGAAGAAGAATCCGGATCTGACCGAATTGGTGCGGGCCAAGGTGGGTCGTATCTATGGAGCTGCGGCTGCCGTCACGTTGCAAGTGAAGGGATTGCCTTTGTCTTACAATAAAGACATGCAGGAGACGCAGGAACCGACCTTTGCTGTCCGTGGAACAGCGCAGACGATTGGGCTGCTGGCGCGGTTTACGGCTGCGCTGGAGTTCAGCACGGAGCGGATGCACGAGGCTGCGGAGACTGGCTATTTGAATGCGATGGCGGCGGCGACTTACCTGGTGCATAAGGGAGTTCCCTTCCGCAAGGCGCATGAAAAGATTGGGAATGCGGTCCGATTTGCTTTGGAGAAAAAGGTGGAGTTGGGCGCGTTGACGCTAGAGGAGTTGCGGGCGTTTGGCGAGGAGTTTGGGCCGGACTTTTACGATGCTGTGACTCTGGAAGCTACGCTCGATTGCCACGATGTGATGGGCGGGACGGCGCGGGCGCAGGTGCGGGAGGCGCTGGAGATTGCCGAGACGCGTATTCGCGCGATTCTTGCCGCCGTTGCTCCGGTTGGCACTGAGGAGGCTGTTCATGCTGGTGCGTAAGGCGCGCCTCCAGGATGCTACGAACGTCTTTGAACTGGTGAACAGTCTCAGCGGCGACGGCACACTGCTCAAGCGCAATTTTGCTGAGATCTGCGAGAACATTCGCGACTTTACGGTGGCGGAGTCCGATACCGGGGTGTTTCTCGGCTGCGGGGCGCTGCATCTGTATGGGCCGCATCTGGCGGAGGTGCGCTCGATTGTGATGTCTCCTGGGGCGAAGGGCAAGGGCGCGGGCGGGCGGGTGCTGAAGGCGCTGGTGGATGAGGCGGAGGAGCATGGGATTCACTCGGTTTGCCTGTTTACGCGTATTCCGGATTTCTTTTTCAAGTATGGG
>Ga0116231_10009395_pt1 | contig 16536 bp, 14 predicted proteins | sample S1TSphgellanicum_2_FD_89695 | JGI IMG/M metagenome (GOLD analysis project Ga0116231, IMG submission 89695) | Host-associated microbial communities from peat moss isolated from Minnesota, USA - S1T2_Fd - Sphagnum magellanicum MG | ecosystem: Host-associated > Plants > Peat moss > Unclassified...
AATGGATATATTGGTAACTGCAATGATCAGATTGCCCAGAAAAACAATTTTGCCAATAATAATAATATGCTGGATGCCAAAGGTATTATTATGATGCATGTGAAAATTGGCTGCACCAGAAACCCTAACCTTATGAACAGGGAGGGGGTCTGGGTACTGGAACTTATTAACATACGAAAACAAAGAAATAATTTTCAACAGATTGATACCTACTAAATAAGCAACTTACTACTTACTTACAAGTTGAACAACGCTGGGGTATATTTGGTGTCTCCGGTCTATTCCCATGGTCAGCTGTATGTTGTTATCTCACGGGTCACAAGCAGCGCAAACATCAAGATTTTCAGCGGCCAGGGTCCAGATGGATACATGTGGAATGTCATATATAAAGAGGTTTTGAAAATGTAGTTTGTAATTGTAATTTTGTAATATGTACCGTCAAATACACACACACCTGTGCACTAGGCATGGGGTTCAAACTATGACATCTTATATATTAAGCTTTGCACATCTTCAAAGATCAAGTATGGTTAGTAAGATGTCTCTTCTACCACATGTGGTGGAATAAGACTGTCATTGCAAGGATGACATCTTATGTATCAAGCTTTGCACATCTTCAAAGGTCTTATGGTTAGTAAGATGCCTCTTATTTTCGTCTCTGGTTTTGCTAAAGAATTGATCAATTGGCAGAGGGTGTCAGTGGCATTACAGTGTGTGCATGTGATCTTTATTTTGAGACGTGCTGTTACAGCAGGTGAGTGTTTTTTTTAGGCTAGGCCTCGGTTCAGGAGGTCCTGCCCTTTCCTTATTTGATATGCTTCTTGCGACAGGAGGCGGTTTGGGAACTTGATGTGTAAGGTTCCACATTCCCAGGGCCTTCTGTATTAGAGAATGGGCAAGTAAGCCTACAAGGGGGAGCCTATGGTGCACCTGACACAATGGTCAGGGGCAATGCCCATTATCTAACACAAAAAAGATTTTACCTTACCTTGAAAAAAAAATGGAAAATTATTTAAAATTATGTTCCCTAACAAGGGCATCTGATTATTTTGTTAAATTACGTATAGAAAGCAAAATAAAATAAAAATGAATGATGACCTTGGATGATATTTATGCAATTTAAAGAACCCTCAAAAGTGGCATAATTATTCCCTCAAAATCCTTTACTATGGTTAGTAAGGTGCTCCTTTGAGGGTACAGCCCTAAGATGGGGTCCTTCCCCCAATTCTTAGCACAATGACTTGGTTCCCAAAATGTGGAAGGTACCTACACTCGCCCTGTCCTTGAGCGAGCGTAGGTACCTACTTGTTCCTAGCGTGCTGACGGGAAGGCCACCGTGACGTCAGTTGAAGAAGGTACCTAGGAAACTTAAACTGAGGGGGAAGGTACCTTCCCTCGAAGCACAGCCGGTCAGTCGTACATGTCAGCGGCGCAGGTAATCAGTCCCACGGGTAACCAGTGACCGGCGCAGGCCAGTCTGGCTCGCAGTTCGTGGGTGACGCAACTGCAGCAGTGTTCTTTTTAGGGATTTTCTTTTTATAGCCAAAGTGGCAATCATCCATAGGAAGACGTAAAAAAAGTGGCGATTATCCCTAGGAAGAAGATTTAGCCAAATCTTTTGCTATAAATCAGAAACAAAGTAAAAAATCTTAAATCGTGCTTCTATCATATTTGGCTTCAACAATGAAAACCGGATATACGAATCTGGCGATTTTTTTACTTTTTAAAAAAAAAATTACCCTCACTTCTGGCGACTGGAAAACCTCCAGAATCAATTCTTTTTCAAAAAAATTAATTTTTAATTTAGCTTTTTGGCGAAATTTCAACAGCAGAAAAAAAAAAGAAAAAAAAAGGCCGAACAGCAGGGTCTGTGGACTTGGCCACAGAAGAAGGCAGGGACTAAAAGAAAGAGTTCAGAACCTGACTTCCCTGCGCACAGAGTTCACGAGACCAAAGTAAAAGAAGGTCGAAAGAAAGTTGGGGGGAAAGAGGGGAGTCAGAAACCTAAAACAAAACTTCACCACAAATTTCTAGCCGGTGGTCAAGGCCCGACTCCGTTGAACAAAGCGCGCGCCGCGCGGGCACGCGACGACCCTCGTACAACGACCGACCGACCTTAATCACAGGCTATGACACCCTGTAGCCCTTTACCGATCGGACCGTTCTGATTGGAGCAAATTTACCTGAATTTTCTACCGACCAGTTTGACTAAGATTTCAACCAACGGAAAGATGCCACATCAGTTCCCGTTCTCGGGTGCTGATCCGGTTACAGATGCCCGTTCTGGTTGCCGGATTCCCGGGTCTGGGGCCGCCTGGCCGGGCGGAGGAGTAGGACGCAACGGGTGGTGGTGGCTTGGTGACTTCTGCGCAACAAGTCCGGGGGGAGACGGGGGAGATCGCTCGAAGCCTCCGCAGCCATGGCGGAAAGAGAAGGAACGGAGAGTAGGGTCTTGAGATTCAGCACAGCGTCTGCATCTCGCTGTCTGTAGTCTGAAGGAAATTCTTTAAGGCGCTTGTGGCTGAAGCGATAGAAAGTTGTGCCTGCGGCAACGTTTGAGATTTGGGAAAGTGGCTGCTGTTTGAAGTCCAGGGATGGTCAGATGTTTTTAGGGATCTGCTGTTTGACCGGATAGGCTTTAGAAGGAGAGGGAAGTTTTGAAGATTTGGTGATTTGAACAATAGGGAAGAGCAGGTGGAGCATCGAGTGTCGAGGACAGGACAGGAGATTAATTATGTGAGATTTGGAAACAACAAGTGCATTGTCATGCAGGCCAAGGGTTCCGAAAACGTCCCCAGGAATAAGGGTAAGAGAGCGTAGCACTTATGGTCGCGGGTTTGCTGGAGCAGTTACGACAGAGACGGGAGACGTTAATCAGAGATGTGGTTGAGAAGAGACTCCAAAGTGATGGGAGGTAGTGGATGGTCGCGTCTTTGTCATATATGTAATGCGACGTTTGAAGAGTTATGCTGCGGGCCATTCCTCTGCCTCTGAAATTGTGAGTGTTCTTTTTAACTGTATCAGCGCCACACACAAACATGTATGTGTGGCTGCAGAGTTGACGATGGATTGAATTACTGCTACCTGCATCGGCATATCCTTAACCCTTTGGCTTTTAGGTTCATCTTCAAGAGTAGGGGCATCTAACACTGCACAGAATCATGGAGAAGGCTTTGGATGCTGAAGTTAGTTGTTGTCAGAACGGAACTCGGTTTCTTTCTATGCTCCTACAACAGGAGTAGACTCTAGTATGGTCATACTTTGTGATGCTGAGGATGATCCCAGTAAAGACATTTAGTAGGCCATTCATGTGAGAGTAAATCCCTTCATGATATGTATTATGCTTCCAGCAAATTGGACGTCTTTCTGTTTCTGTGTTTGCAGATTGCATCTAGTTGTGAGTAGGTATATCCTTGACTTGCTGTGTTTAGGTAGTCTCCAGGACTTGTTGATGGAATCTGAGTGTTAGAAGTGCCCCATGTGAGAATTCTACTCAAGCAATCACTTCCATTCAAAAGCAAGTACAGTTGTAGGCCCTCTTGGATCCAATCTTGTTTCTCTGTCTAGGGGAACTTTTCTACTCAGATGTCAGACGCAGAGAGAAGACCTGGCCTGTGCCTTGGAATATAGATCTAAAGGGTGAACATGGATAAGTACTGATAGTTTCAGTCTGCTGAAGCTTGGGTATTGGAGTGATTTTTATTAGGTATACAGTATGGCAGGTGCAGCTGCAGACAACTTTGCATTTTTTCTGGCATGTGCAAATCTGACAGTTATTGTCTGAGTTAGCTTTAAGGTTGGTGCTGGAATAATGAAGAAATATGTCTGTGAGCTCTGTACTGGTTGTCTCCTTGTCTCTGCTCTGTATTTCTGCAAGGGTTTTGCATGATACATGTTGAGAGCAATTCATGTGAGAAATTGGTACTCCTTTCAATGTGAATTGTCATAAACAAGTTCATGTATTGTGAGTTGACATGGTAGAGTTTTCACAAACATACTCAAAAGCATGCTAACAACATGTTTGTGATATATATGTGCAGCTTGGGGACTCTGGAACTAAAAGAGTGAAACTAGGGCAGGAGGTTACAGAATCCAGTGGAGAAGCCATAGGTCCCATAGGGGTGGCAACTGTTTTGAGTCAAGGGGAACTGGCAATGGCCACTGTTGCCAGCACAAGCCTAACAGGTGGGAAGGCAGGTTCAAGTGGAGTTGATCAACTGCCGAAAGAGATGCATGACATGAAGATTAGGGATGAGAAAGTGGACCACAGTGATGATAAGGTATACTAGCTTCTAGTTTCACAGCCCTACTCTGCTGCCATGAATTATTCTGTATGTGGGCCTGTCTGTACTGACAGGATGCCCTGATTTGTGCCGCTGACTGTTTGTACCTCGCTGTGGTTGTAGGAGGTTGAGGCAACTGTGGTTGATGGGAATGGCACAGAAACAGGTCAGATCATTTCAACCACAATTGGTGGTCGCAATGGTCAACCAAAGCAGGTATGCCGTCTGGGTTTTCTAGGAACCTCACAGAAAAGGCAGATTAGTTAGAGTGGTACGCCCAAGTAGTGAGGACAACATTGTGTATTCTCCTGCACTCCCACACTCCCCATTGGGAGTGAATGAAGTTAAATCATCAGTGATTGTTCTGGGCATGACTGTGTCTTCCTGTTTCTACAAATGTGACAGAAACTCAGGACATGCCAGTGGGGAGTAATGGCAGCTAGCTAATCCCTGCATTCATGGTGAAGGTGATCTGATACTTTGTGAGTGACACTCACAAAGTTATGACCACAGTCATTCTGTTTTTTGCTTTTGTCTGGCTGGAACTAACACAATGGTTATCTTCAAAGCCTTGTGGAGTTCTCTTATCATCTCATAAATATACTTGTCCTCGCATACATAATGGTGGTGATAGTATGATAGTTTTTATGTTTGTTTTGCCCGCCTCTGTTCTTTGATGTTGGGTTTCCTCCACCTGCTCAATAATATGTTGGCAGATCTGCAGTCTCTATGACCTTATTATCATCTCATCTCTGTGTGATTTGGTTTCACTTAAATCGTGAGTGTGGAGAAGTTCTCAGTACTTGTGAGGACACATATCTATCTTGTTTCTGTGTATTGTCTCCATAAATTGCTTCACAATTCAACTGTCATAATATGAAAATTTTGATGGTCGCAGACTATAAGCTATGCAGCAGAGCGAGTTGTCGGAACTGGATCTTTTGGGATTGTATTCCAGGTAACCTGCTTTTCACATTGTGCACCTGCCTTCTCCTTGTTTTGATGTTGGTTAGGCTCTGATACTACAGAGTTTGTTGTGAACATTCTGCTGGATGTCAAGGTTGTCACACACAGCTGAAACAAGAGCTTGTGAAATCCACAGTTTCCTAGATGACAGTGTCTAACCAGTCGATTTGATGTTATGCAAGAGCTGTAACAGGCAAAGTGCATCGAGACTGGAGAGACTGTGGCCATTAAGAAGGTGTTACAAGATAAAAGGTACAAGAACCGAGAGCTTCAGATCATGAGATTGCTGGACCATCCCAACATCGTTGCATTCAAGCACTGCTTCTTTTCTACCACAGAGAAGGATGAGCTTTACCTCAACTTGGTCCTTGAATACGTCCCTGAAACAGTATACCGAATTGCCAAGCACTACAATCGCATGAACCAGCGCATGCCCCTGGTGTATGTGAAACTCTACACCTACCAGGTATACTAAAGAATTTGGCCTTTCACTTACCTGGGTCATCCACTTGCTTTTCTTGCAAATTCCTGTGTCTGCAAGCAATAGGTAGTGGTTCAGAACCATGACTGAGATCAGCTCTGTCTAATTTTGGTGGATAGTGGGTAATGCATGGTTTGAATATGTCAAGCTGGAGGTTGGGTTTATAATTTGGGCAAACTGCGCCCAGTCAGCATAGGAGGAGCTTATTAAGATTGGTTCCTTGGCTTTTGGGTACAGATATGTCGATCACTGGCACATATCCATAATGGCATTGGTGTTTGCCATCGTGATATCAAACCCCAAAACTTGCTGGTACGCTTCCATGCTTGCAAGCTGTGATGGAGATATCTAGTGACTTCTCTCCTGTTGTTGGGTAAATCAAGAACTGTTGTGGATCTGGGCCTGTTCTGATATCTATTTGCATGTGTTGCAGGTGAATCCACACACACACCAGCTCAAGCTATGTGACTTTGGAAGTGCTAAAGTTCTGGTAGGCTCTCTTTACTAATTCCACTATAGGATATTGACCTCTGTCCAAGCATCTGACTGGGGACTCTGAGGAATAGATGCTTTTTTAACTTGTCACTAGAGGGTTCTGTTGGAAATGATGAGACATTTGTGAGCTCTGAGTTTCTTTTTGCATCTACTGGAGTTAGTATGTCATTATCATTGTGCTCTCTGTGGTGCACAGGTGAAAGGGGAACCCAACATCTCGTACATATGTTCTAGGTACTACCGAGCACCTGAGCTTATTTTTGGGGCCACAGAATACACAACCGCCATTGATATCTGGTCAATGGGCTGTGTAATGGCTGAACTTCTTTTGGGTCAGGTATGTTCTCCTTGAACTTCTCCTTTTGGTTTTGTCCCTTCTCCAGCTAATTTGATTGTTCTTGAACATAAAACTGCAACTATTTTGCTAGTTGAAGCTGGCATCAACAGGTTGTTTGCCACAGTTCATGGCACATCATTCTCTCACATGTTATCTGTTTTCATGGCAGCCCCTTTTTCCAGGAGAAAGTGGAGTGGATCAACTAGTTGAAATCATCAAGGTACTGAACTTTGGCCAGCTGAAAACATGGATTATACAAACACATTTTTGGTGCATTGAGTATTGTTAAATGATTTGTTCTTATAAATGGTTGAATGTTTGGTTGCCCAGGTTTTGGGCACCCCAACAAGGGAGGAGATCAAGTGCATGAACCCAAACTACACAGAGTTCAAGTTCCCTCAAATCAAGGCTCATCCCTGGCACAAAGTATGCAGTTTTCACACGCTGTGATTCCAGTACATTTGCTGTTAATAAAGTGTTCAACCTTATGTATTGAACATCTGGAGGGGTGTGTGACTTTGCCTTCTGTCTCACTGTGGTTCTGCGTTGAGTTAGGTCTTCCACAAGCGCATGCCACCTGAAGCTGTTGACCTAGTCTCAAGACTTCTTCAATATTCTCCAAACTTGCGCTGCTCTGCGGTGCGCTTCCTGCCTTTTTCTTCTGAATCCTTTTCTCAATAGTTCTTTGATTGGATGTTGATTGCTTCAAAGAGAACTAGATGCAGCAAATAAAATGGGAATTAACATTGGTCGCCTAGGAAATTTTGCAGACATGGTGTTCTGAACATTGAAGAATAATATTGGTCATGTTACATGTTTTTTGTACCACTGCCCCAGAAGGTGAAGTAGCTATGGAACTACTGTTAGCATCCGTCTCACTTTGATCTTTGACTTCTCTGGAGTAGTGTTTGTCCTTACACTTGTTCAGTTTGTTTCGGGATGCAGTTGGAGGCTTGTGTGCATCCCTTCTTTGATGAACTCCGCGATCCTAATTGTCGCTTGCCAAATGGTCGCCCTTTGCCCCCTCTTTTTAACTTCAAGCAACAAGGTAATTCTCTATCATCTTAACTTCAGTTCTGTTGTGTCCTTTGCTCTCTCCAATTTGAATTTAGCTCAAGCTGCAGCATGGAGAGTTTTTGGATTGAAGCTGAGCCAATGTGTTTGGGTGTAGTTCTGTCTAAGGAAATGTCAACAGGTGTTTGTAAAGCTTTACTTTTCTTTACTTACATGTGTCTGCTGGATGTCTTGCAAATCTAAGATATGAAGCTTGGTGCTGTTATTGTGATGACCAGAACTGAAAGGCACAACACCTGAAATTCTACAGCGCTTGATACCAGAACATGCAAGGAAGCAGAACCCAATGCTTGCCCTTTAAGGATCTGAGCAAGGGCACAACCCTTTTCCTCAGAGCCACTGTTTGCACAACTGCCTCTGTTCAAAGGGAATGATATTCTACTATGGACTCAGTTGGCAACATTGAATTACCTGTCCAGTCTCTCAAAGCAAGCATTTCCTGCCAATGCTGCATTTAAGGGAGGGAACTCACTAGATGTCTCTAGCATGTGACAGTTGACCAGATAGCGTTCCTTTAGTGTCTTAAGGGAATGGGAACAGTGTTTTCAGCTTCTCAGGCATTCTGACTCTGAGGAAGTGCTCTTCCTTGTCAATGAATGCCTTTCTTGTTGGCATGGTACGCATGTATCTATGTTGAGACAGCTGTTGTGCAACCACACTGAGCTTTCTGTAGTGTGTAAGTTTGTCTTCAAGTGAGCACACTTCAAAGTCCAGGTTGTCATGTACTTCGAAGGTTGAGAAAGACGATCTTTGATATCATGCAGCTGGAATAAAGCAAACTTATCTGAGTAGTTGAAGAGATGTGAGTGTGGGACATTCTCCAGTGCTGGGTACTTTGACACTTGTCTGCTTTTGTTTTCCTTTCTAATATAACATGCCTAATCTAAGCCAGTGCATGTTGCAACTTTGTTTGCTAATACTGTGTCAATGATGTGCTCTATTGCTATAATTGTCTAGTTTTTATTTTCGGTTCATGTGCTGATTTTTGTGTGAACTTTCCAGTCTCTTTTGTGTTGTGTTATGATTTTTGTGTGAACTTTTGGGTCCCTTTGTTCTATGTTACTCTTACTGTATCATCGTTGTTGCACAGATTGTTCAACTGTCTGGAATGAGATGTACTTGTTACTCACTCAGTTGGTGAATCAAATTACTGAGCGAATTTATTTACTATTTTCTAGATTTCTTTCATTTTGGAACTTATTAATTCCATCAGTTTTGACCTGTCAGATCCAGTCTCATACATGCGGCAGTGGATATATGCCATCCATAGGGCATGATGCTGGTGACTGTAGAAAGAAGAGATCCAAGAGGGAGAAAACTGAATCACCATACCATGGTTTAGAACTTTAGTCAGAATGTCGGGTAAGATGCATGCAAGAGGGTAATTGGGTACAGGAAGTTTCAGTGTGTTAGGTTGCAGTAAAAAACTACCATGGTTTATAAGTGTGTAGCTGCAATGGGAAGGTACCATATGGGATGGATAGTTTTGGTGGATTTGTGTTGAAAAGGTCATTTTGGCACTTGAAGTTAGAGTTTTTAAGGTTTAGCACATAAGTTAATAGCTTTTAGGGTTTAGTGCACAAAGTCTCAAATATTTTGACTCTGGTTTTCTATCTTGCCTCTTGTTCATCACTTTTTTTTTAATCATTATTTCACAAGATATTTTGAGATTATTCAAGAGTGGAGCTATATGTTAAATTTGGACTAATAATTTAGTCTTATCTTCTTTACTTTGTTATTAGACATTCCTTTCTCCTCCTATGAAATGTGGGCCATTGTTGCACAATGATGCTATATGCATGCACAAAGTTGCAGAAGATGAGACAATTTGTATGAGAAACTTCCTGGATGATTTGAACCATTTTTTGTACAAGTACCATACGACAACACCAATCAATTTTCACATTTTCATTCCTCCAATTTAAAACTTCAAAAATATTCATCTATCTGGATTACAAATTTTTATACGATTCATCAAAATTCTCATGGAGTTCTTGTGAATTCTCTTCATACAAGGTACAAATTGTTTAACTATTGAAGAAGACTACCATATCTTCTGGTATAGAAGCCTTTTACAGTGGTCTAAGATAAAAGCAAACCAAAAATGCACAAAAATGTATGGTCACAATAGGCACCATGAAAACAACTCCCAATTCACATAGTCCAAAAATCTTGCTCAAACTAGTACTTGAAGAACCAAGTCTGTTACATGTCTGCACCCATGCAGCAGAGACTTAGAGACATGCCTCCTCTCTATAACTGAAGGGGATGTAATCGATAATAGACACAGACACATATTACAGCTTGAGCCTGGACTTATAAACATAATAACTATGCCACAGAGTAAGGACTGTGCTCCATTTTCTTGAACTTTGAACAGTCCTGGAAAGCCTCCATTCCTAGCAAAGGGGCAAACACAGATAAAACATGTATACCAACAAGACTGACATGTGAAGCAACAAGACCAACACATGAAGCAACAAGACCAACATGGCTTTATAGAAGTGAACAAACACATGTAATTAATGATCACAAAATCTTTCATCTCACCTTTGTGTGTACTCTTCTGGTATGCTTACTGAGGACGATTGGTTCCACCTCGTAGAATCTGCCACACCCTCTCCAAAAGAGTATGTGTTGCAACTTCTATCATGTTTGCAGAGAGAATCAATGATTTTGTGCGATTTTTGGTCAAAATTTTATGAATGTTTCATGTTTGATCCTTGCCAATCTTTGTTGACAAGACAAGAATGTACAACTTCGGGATGGGTTTGTATGACAGCAAATATTTTGCCTGCACATTTCTGAGCACCTGCAGAGGCATAGCTCCATAACCAAAGTTCCATAGCTCTATCACCAGAGCTCCTAAAAGTTCGCCTTTTAAACAGTTTTTGATTGGATCATACACAATCATCTCAAGCATGGATACTACTTGAAGAAGGCAAATATTGATCAAGAAACATACCTTGACTGTGGAATCCGAGAAACCTGTGACATCAGTGCTGCTCTCACTGTGACATGTTGGAGGGGCATCAAAAAAAGAAGTAGGCAGTTTCTTGTTCAAAATCCCAGTCTCAAAGTAAATGAAGTCGGGCGAGTCCGGATCAACGTGTACTCCTGTGACTTGTACCCAAATAAAGAGTTGCTTTACCTTGATGCCTTTCAAGTTATTTATTGCTCCAAATGAAAGCTCTCCCTCTATGGTTTCCTCATAATATACCTGCCAAAAACATGAACAGCAACAAACTCCTCAAGTTTCAATTAGCAGGAATTGATCAATGACATTCTCTCGGCCAAAGAGTCACACTTTCCACTTCCTGGCAGCGACTCTGTTGTTTTTTCCCAGTAGCTAACACCTCCTCCAAGAGGCTGTCGGAGGCTCTCGAATGATAACTGCACATTACGAAACAGTCTCACGTCGCTCTGAAAACTCAAGACAGTAGTCTCACGCTCTGAAAACTCAAAGATTCTGTTCACAGCGATCAGAATATGTTCGACACTACTGAGAGACCGATTTTCGACGAGAGAAAATACAGTCGAGCGATGCAAATGCAAATTACTGATTTGAGCATTCCAGTCCTAATTTCCTACTTGAACAACATGCACTCTATCTTCGGTTCGCAAAATTCAGACAGGAAACACGTCAGAATGTCCGGCCACAACTTCAAAGAATTACACATCCGAACAAAACAGCATCCGAGTTCAACAAACAAGAAGCAAGGCGGAGAGCTGGTCACAACAAATGAGAATGCTAAGCAAACCAATGGTTCAACGACGCTGAGAATGAAACAGAATCGGCTCAAAGACAGAGCGTGAAATTCATGCTAAATCAGCAAAGAGAAAAGAAGTATAACAAACCGGCTCCTCGATCTGTGCGTAGCACGCCTCTTCAAGCTCCACCTTAAACTTGCCGTTTTCTGACAGGACGTAGTTCTTGACGGAGTTGGGAATCAGACCGACCGGCAGCCCGTGTTCCTTAAGAGCTTTATACAGGGAGTCCGTGTCCGCAGCAGCACCTAGCAGCGGTAGTAGCATCAGAGCAAGAACAACAGGTATGAGAATTGTAGTGGCCATGTTCACGACGTCCCGAGTCCGAGTCCTTCTTACCTCAAGCACTCCACGCAACGCTGTGTCGTCGCGAGCACTGCAGAGACCACTCGCTCTCGACCTCTCTTCTCGTGATATAGGGGACAAGACCGACGGACGAGACCCGGGGGATATTTGGAAAGATATCCACTTCGTACCAGCTGACACTCTGGACGGGTATCACTTTTTCCCTGTAATGCTCTCCTGGGTCTCGTTTTGAGATCTATCTCCATTTTTCAACAACCTGCGGTTCGGTTATATTTACATGGGATTTGGTTGGGCCTGAGGATTTTTGTCTTAAATTTGTTTCAATTTTGTGATCATCCACAAGAAGAGTTAGCCAAATTTGGCTACAGGTCAGAGAGTAAAGTACAAAAACTTTAGTAATTGTGCTATATTTTGGCTACAATGCTCAAACCTATTGTCTAAATATGGCCATTTCAGAAAATAATAATTATTTTATTTTATTTTATTTTATTTTTAAAACCTCAAAATGATGGACCGTCCAAATTCTCAATCTTACAATATTTTCCATTTCAAAGGGATAATTTACTGTTCAGAAATCTTTGTGTTGGAGACACTCTGGGTTATGAACTGAGGTGCTTGCTTATATTTAAAATATTATATTTTGTATTTTCCCTCCTTGGTTAAATATATAAAAGCTCATCTTTGTCTTGAGGGGTGGGGGTTACACTTTTGTTAAAATATGAGATCACATGCAACAAATGATTAATTAATTTGTTTGAGGAATTAATATTGGAGGTTTACAATTTTTGCTATTTCATAGTATTTAATTACCTAATAACACATATTTAATAATATATATTTCAATTTTCCATTTGTAAAAAAATAAATTATTAAGTTTTTCAGAGTCCGCCTTACAATGTCCATTTTCAGTCATAGATTTACACACGATATTTCCATTACACCCAAATACGATTACAAATAAAATGTTCACCAATAAACTAACAACTAGCACCATGAAAATTTATGGAGCATTATTTGGTTCAACAGAATGTCGTTTCTCGTGTGGAAGTAGGCCTGGACATGGTAAATATCACATATATTTAATATTGAAATGGATGAAACCACACAAAAAGCATGTCGTATAGCTTGCATTGAAATAGATGAAACCACAAAGAAGCATCATATATACCTTGCACTGAAATGGATGAAATCACAAAGAAATATCACATATATTTTGCATTGAAATGAATGAAACCACTCAAAAAAACATCAGATATATCTTGCACTGAAATCAACAAAACCATGAAAGAAAATCGCATATATTTTGCATTGAAATGGATGAAATCACAAAGAAATATCACATATATCTTGCATTGAAATGGATGAAATCACAAAGAAATATCACATATATTTTGCATTGAAATGAATGAAACCACCAAAAAAAAAATCAGATATATCTTGCACTGAAATGAATGAAACCACAAAAAAAACATCACATATATCTTGCACTGAAATGGATGAAACCACAAAGAAACATCACTTACATTTTGCATTGAAATGAACGAAACCACAAAAAAACATCACATATATATGTCTTGCGCTGAAATGGATGAAACCAAAAAGAAGCATCACACATATTTTGCATTGAAATGAATGAAACCACCAAAAAAATCACATATATCTTGCAACTGAAATGAATGAAACCACAAAAAAACATCACATATATCTTGTACTGCAATGGATGAAACCCTAAAGAAGCATCACACATATTTGACATTAAATATTTTACATTGAAATGGGTGAAACCACAAAAAGCACCTCATATATCTTTCATTGAAATGCATGACACCACAAGGCTACTTCACATGTGTCATGAACCAAGGCCTATTGCCATAGAAAAAATCATATTCTGTACCGTGGTTGGATCCTTGAAAAGATCTATACTTGCAAATGGAGTTTAAAGTGGGTGTTGGGTGGGGTTTTTGAGTTTCAACATTGAAAAAAATTGAGGGTTTTGTTGGTAGCTCTTTAATGGGTCAAGGTCATGAACTCTTCACATCTTACCCAATTCAACACAATGAGAGTAAATGAGGATTCACAGTTAGTATGTAATCAATCACTAGGATTTGATTTTGGGTGAGAAAACATGTTCTTCTTCAAATTCTTTTAAAATTGGGTGAAGCATTGATATTAAGCTTATGGGGCTTTGGTCTAGATATTTTAACCAGCTGAGGAGAGAGAGCTATCAAACACTTGTTGCATAACCATGCACTTCACACTTCAATGCTAGTAAGTACAATACTAGTCACACAATTTGATCCAAGTGTCAACCCAAAAAAGTATAATAATATTCTACAATGGGGCATTCTGAAAACCAACAAACTTGCATGTTGTAAGGTGGCAACATGCATAGCACTCCGTGCCCAGAAGCCCTCAGAAGTCGGAGCTTTTACGGAGGTGCTCCCTCTATAATATCTGGCATCTGAGAGACCATCAAATGGGACTGGGACATTGTAAGATGGCAGCTTGCATGGCACTTTGCGTGCATGAGCTTAGTAGTTGGAGGTTTTGGGAAGGCCGCTCCCCTATCATTCCTGAACCTCGATATATGAATCAATTTGACATATACTAGAGCATCATAAATCTTGGAAACATGCAGCAAAGAGGATATGCTTGATAGATTGCAGCATAGTTACATTACATAGATCACAAGGCTTACAAGAAGAGGAGGGTTCTAAGTTTTAAACCTACTTCTTAAGAGCAGCAGGTGTAAAGAACATTCCCTTTTCTAGGAGAGAGATCTTCATAGATATCAAATGCTCTCCAAGTATAACCAGAAAAAGTCGGGAGTCGACCCGATTTACACCTATAAAACAAACAACTCATTCCATAATGGCTTTTGCCTCTTATGGTATGTTCAAAGGTCAAACCCAACAAATATATACTTATATATATGACCATAGGTATATGCCATGGCATAGATCCAAGTATGTGATGACATGATCGATGGACATTTGCAAACATGACAGCCTATTTGGACACATTTTTGGTGTTTCATACACATGTGATGCACATACTAGACAAGATTCTATTTTGTGAAGCTCTTGAGGTGCACCCGTGGGATAGGCATCTTGCCTTGTATACTTGGACATGGCATTGAGATTTATTTTATTTTTTGGAATTTTAGGTTTAGAGAGGTGTTCAAGTATTCCAGTTATAGCCCATTCTCACATTTTTTTTGTGAATTGCTGGTTCCAATTCTCCTTGTCACTCGAAAAAATTGTGTTGATTTTTTAAATAAAAATTCCAGCTGAAGAAAACCAACCAAGTTTTTAGATTGTCATTTTTTTTAGGTCTTTTGCTAGTTTTCAAATTGACAGTTCTCACAATTTTGATAACCATTAATTTTCTTAGGTAATTCGTTCAAATTTTCAAATATCAAAACTAACATTAAAATTTCAATAAAATTTCAACAAAAAAGAAAAATGAAAGTAATCACTAAAATTGATTAGAATGAAAAACCAATCAATTACATCTTCACAACTTTGTCCCATTCAAAAGCACCTTCAAAATTTTCTAGCTTTTCTTCTAAATCCAAGTTTGTTTCAATTAACTCCATTAAATTAGTAGGTGAATTACAACCAAAGGACAATAACTTCTTAGAATATATTGTAAAATGTCTTGGAACATATTGATCTTATTGGTAAACTTACAAAAAATCAAAATTCAGTTTAATATTGGTTCAACTATGTTACAATTTTTTAAATTTTCTTTTTGAATACATTGAAAGGTCAAAATGTTTAATATTAATTTTCTTTCATAAGAGTGTTAAATTTTCTTGGATGAAAAGCAAAACTTGGGGGGACACTAGCAAAAAAAAAGTAAAAAATATATGAGTAAAAATTATAAGATGCAAATATATTGGTTGTTGGGTAAAATTTATAAGTTAATTAGTTGAAAAATAGGATACATTTTATTCAAATAATTAATTTAATCATAATATAAAAGTATGTAGTAATCTAAAATAATAGAATATAATTAATATAGGGTTTTAATATGTATATATTGGGTATTTGCAAGCTAGAGTGTCCATTTTTGGATGTCATTGCATCAAGTTTTCTACACCTTCACAGATTGGACTATGTTTCATATCAATTTTTTTGTTCATTTATATGATTTTTATATAGTTTATTATGATATAAAACTAAAATCATTTAAAATAAATATTTTTACGTCACATGAGGGACTCTTAACCATAGATAAGTTATAGTGTCACAGTCCTTAATAAGTTGGAAATGGATTCATTATAATCATAGTTTGTAATAAAATAACATCATTTTTTCTCCAAATCTCAAAACCTATATTTGAAATTCAAAATGAGGCCTTATTAACCATTTTAATATTATATGAAAGTTTGATAAACTTTTAATTACACCAAAAAACAATGAAAAAGGCAAAGTTTTTCATCTTCACATTTTTTGGAATTGACATGAAAAGTTTCATAAAAATTGAAACTTAAGCCATAGTATAGTGACATGTGGCATTATTTTATAAAAAAGATGAGTAATTTTATATATACAAAAGTTTATGTTTCTGGAATGAAAAATCCTAAAATGGACTCCATTATGGATACAAAATGGTTTCACTTTAGCTTGCAAATGCCCTATTAAAAAATAAAGTAATACTAGGGTGATAAAAAATAGGTTGGACAATTATCTAATAGCCCCCCCCCCCCACCCACCCCCCCCCCCCCCTCCCAACATCCCACCCCCCAACCCCCACCCCAATAACCATTCGCACCACCCCGACCAACACACAACCACACACAATATTCATTTTGACTAGCA
>Ga0116231_10009396_pt1 | contig 16532 bp, 7 predicted proteins | sample S1TSphgellanicum_2_FD_89695 | JGI IMG/M metagenome (GOLD analysis project Ga0116231, IMG submission 89695) | Host-associated microbial communities from peat moss isolated from Minnesota, USA - S1T2_Fd - Sphagnum magellanicum MG | ecosystem: Host-associated > Plants > Peat moss > Unclassified...
AAAGAAAAAAAAAAAAGGAATAAATAGACAAATAATTATAAAAACCTCAATTGTGAAAAAGATTGTGAAAAAAAAAAAGAGAAATTATTGCAAATCAAAATTTTGATAAAAAGTTGGAAATTTTCACCAAACTCTCGAAACCATAGAATTGGAACTTGTTGCCAAATTTCATTTTTTAATGCAGTTTCAGAAAAAAAAAACTAACAATTGAAATTTTTCACCAAATTTTCAAACTATGAAAATTGAACAAAATTGAAGCATGTTTTTAATTGCAGATTTGGAAATTTTTTGACAAAATTGAAGTTCAACTAAATTCGTTAAGTTTTCAGAAAAATTTGTCAAAATCTTGATAATTTAAAATTAAAGGAAAAAACATGGTCCCCAAATTTTTAACTAGTGTTGTGTGAGTATATGGTTTAAAAAAAAACTCAAATCCTAGACCTTATATATTTTGCAAATGTGGTAGAACCTTTAGGTAAGGAGATTTTCTTTTTTTTTAAATGTCAAAACTTTTGGATAAGGGTAATATTGCTTTGCGCAAACAAGGTGGTTACAAAATATAGGGTTTATGATTTTCTAAAAAGGATGTGATTTCAGATGTGGTTTAGATTTAAGGTTGTAACATATTCAATGGGAGTGGTTTTGCACTTGAAGAAATTAAAGTTGTCAAAAACATATATTGATACAATGATAAAAAAATCATTGTTCTTTTTGTAAAAACAAGTATTGAATCACTTCAAATGCATTAATGTTGAGAAAACATGCTTTCTTGTTTGTGTGTGATACATTCAAACCTAACTTGTAAGTTATTAAAACAACCAACAACAATGTGTGCCCATGAAATAGATGATGAAATAAGTGGGCATAAGTCTTACACTTCAATTGAAAGTAACACAAATATCTAAAACACCAAGTATGAAATAACATACACACATGAACCTTGAAAACCTACACTCAAACCTAAGGAGGTCCTTAAGGGTTTCATCCATTGAAAATGGGTGGATAAAAAGTTTTAAGTTTTACTTTGGATTTACCATGATTAATGGTTTAACAAGGGTTGACATCAATTTTTTTAATTTTTGGATCTAATTGGGTCAAGTTCTTAATATCTGAACCACCAATTCTAACATTTGAATTTGGGTACTTACACAACATTGGTTTTAACCTTTCAAATAATAAACTAAATTTCAAAAATCAAATAAAAAGAATGGCCTTTTTTTAAATGGCATTTGGGGCTTTGGGGGGGGGGACGGGTTGCCATTAATAGGTGTAAAACAACCAAGTGCCACCACAAGAATTGTTGTTATTCCCTTGTTGAAATCATTTTCAAAAGCTTTTCCCCATTTTTTTTTTGGGGGAGGACTACCATCACATGTAACAAAAAATACTCTTGTAGCTTCACATGAAGGTCAAGATCATCATGTTTTCCATGGAACATATGCATTAAGAGCTTCGCCTTTGTGTCATTTTTGGGCACCACAAAATATAAGGAAATGGTCTTTTGATTTTTAAAAGCCAAAACAAAGTTTGTCAAGAAGATTACTAGGAGTTCTTAGAACTTCATAGTCCTTTTTTTTGTGTTTTGAAAACCAACAAAAGCTTAGGTGCCATTGATGTTAAAAAGTGATCATTGCTAGGTCGAAATTTTCCTCACCCAATGACCTACTAGGTGAATATTAGTAATAATATTCTAATTACAAAAACAAACTATGAACAAAACAAACTAGTTAAATCTCCAAGGGAATGTGACTTTTTTTTTGGTTTCTTTCTACATTTAGGTTCTTGAGCATACTCCATGTGCTTTGTAAATAGTCACCCCAACCTTGGAGCTTCTTATCAACATGGCACCTTTCATATGTCAAAGTTTGTGTGTTTTCAAACATCAAATTCTTCTCACATGAGAAACATTGGAAATGTGTAATGGCTTCGTGCACACATGGTAGTTCAATTTCAAGTTTAGTGGTTTGATAAGCATGTTGCACATTAAGGTTAGGGTTTTAATTTATGGGTTAAACAACTACCCAGAAACTAACACACCTTACATACCTAATACCTACCACAAAATTTCAAACCCCCTAAAAACCCAACTCGCCAAATGTCATCTAGGAGGAAATAGGAAAATACCAAATGAATACATCAAAGCAATAAATTGTACCCATTTCATCCATTGTAATTAACATGGATTCACCCAGAGCTTCATGATTATGTAACAAATTACATAATCTTGATCCACAAACCTAGTTGGTTTTAAATATTCCACTTTTTTAAAGTTTTGGTGCAACAACCCAAAGATGAAGTAATTTGGTATTTTCCATTCTATGATGCACTAAAATCTTGTTTATGAATGCATAATTTAATTTATAAGGTTCCACTATTTATACTTATTGTGTTTAAAACTCCCATGTTCCATTAATAAAGGCTTCTTTTTAATAAAAATAGTTGATCCATTGCTTGTTACAAACTAATACAATTGAACATGTCCTCCAAGCTTGGTGACCCTTCATTAACCACCAATAATGGAACAATTTATATTTTCTTTATCATCATGTGATTTTATGTATGGATTTTTGTAATATGAATAACATGTACATTCTTTCTTTCTAATTCTAAACCTATTGTGATGCATTTTATTTAAGAACTTTGAATTCCAAAAAAAGAAATTGATTTTTATTCCAAATTTTGATTTTAGTGTTCATATCTATAGGTGGCCTGCAGTTGAATCATCTAATCTTTTCAAATTTTCTCAAATAAGTAATGGTACATATTTATTATAACATTGTACCACATTTCTCTAAAAAAACCATGTCAAGTTGAAGCATGACACATTTTTATGAGACCATGTGTTTTTCATCTCTACCAAATATCGATATGTATGGTGATGTTTCATAATAAGAACTAATAGGCTCTTTGACATTGTTTGAACCTTTTCAACATGGATGGCAAGTATGACATCAAAATATGATTTTTTCAATTCAAAAAAAAACTCTAGCAATAATAGAAAAGTGATCAACACATCATTTTTAGATGAAAATTATACCACTATGTCATGAAAAATAATTGTTCCACCAAAAAAATTAATAAAAATGAATAATTAATTAGGCTATTCATGTTTGTAATTTGGAATCCAAGGTTTGAACAAAACATTTATTTTTAAAAAAAAATACAAACATTTATTGAACCTAATTAATTCCCATGGCAATAAGGTGACACATACAAGATAACACAAAAGAAACATGAGTTCAATTGAACTCTCACATGTATATACACATTTTATTTTCTTTCATGTTATTGAAGGTTCAATATGTAATTTATTGTAAAATCTTTGGAAGTTCTTCCAAACATTTGTTTTAAATGAAACATTTGACCTTTAAGGTCATTAGGATTGTTTCCATGGCCATGGCCAAATGTGATTGAAATATAAGTTGACAACTAATGAAAGTGTTATGCCTCAATTTTTTTGGATTTATATCAATGGAATTTATATTCATCATCCATTGAAGGTCTTTTTAAATGTTGGAATAGACTTTTCCATGTCATGAGTGGGGCAAACAATGTGAAATTCTTTGTTTGTTCAAAGTCATACCATGGATTGAATTATTCGATGAAATCATTCAATTTTATCGTTCCCATTACTGTTAAAAAGCTATGTGAGTTTCACATTATGAAAAAAAAGGGTGTTTTGCAATTGGCCTTATAACTCACTTTTTGAGTTGCAATGAACACTTATAAATCATTATATTTTATATATCGTGAGTGCTAATAGACAAGTTGCATGAATTGTAAAGTTTTAACTCACCATATATACGATGTAATTCAATTGCAACTTAGTCAAAATAATTCATTTTCAACTACTATGCAACTCCATTATAATTACACCCATGATGTCATGTTGACATCATTAATGTCATTGATATATTAAAATATGACATGTGACATTATGAAAAAATTTGGACATAAAAATTATTTTTAAAAAAAATATTGATCTGCATCATCCATTATGATTGTTAATGATGGTCCAAAATTGTGACACATGGCACAATTTAAAAATTGCCACATGGCATATTAATTATGTTTTGGAAAAAATAAAAATAAAATGTTTATTTTAGTAGTTAAATAGGTCGTACATAACCATAGGTAGGTAAGCTGGTAGGTCTTAAAAGCTAGATACCTATGTATTTACTAAGACCTCACTATCTACATAGGTAGGTAGAAAAGTAAGACCTATTTATTGACATGGGTAGGTAAATAGGTAGGAAAGCACAAAACTAAATGCACTAAATAATAGCCATGAAATTTTTTTTAATTTTATGTTTTGTCTCTAGGTTAAACTTTTTTAAGCTCATGACACATGTATTTTAATGCAAAAACATAAGAAAACAAACCTTCTTTATATAGTTTGTAACATGGGATTTGAAGACAAAGTATATGGGTTAAATCTTTTAATCGTTCATTAATTGCAATTAAATTACAACTATAACACTTAAGCATTCAAAGTAGGCTAGATCCAAGGGGAGGGCTCCATTGTTTTTTGTGTTTAAACAAAATTTAAACATGTCTTATTGGTGCATTTGATGCACCAAAAATCATCAAAAAATGAAATAGAATTGAAAAAGTTAAGGCCCTTCAAAATAAAAGGGTCAAAAATTTAGAAAAATAAACCACAAAATGCTACAAAGGTCAATTCGTAAACACCCACAAAATTCCTTGTATGTTGTTCTGTTGTTATTAAAATTTAAAGATGACTTGTAAGACTTAAGGTGGCATTCCTATAACACTTTAAATCATTTAAAATGAATTAAAAATAAGAAAATTATGAGGTTTGAAAATAGGAGGGGTCCAAAGAGGGAAAAAAAGAAAAAAAAAGTGTTTTTAAAATTGGAAAACTTATTTATTTTCTTGTTTTTTTTTCATTACTCATTTTCCTTTGCACTTCAAAGATGATTTCTAAAACTTGGGGTAATGTTTCCATAACATTTTAATTCATTCAAAATGAAACACATATGATGAAGATATAAATAATTGATGAATATGTATCCTTATTAAATTATAAATAGTTATATTATAGTCATAACATAATTGAACAATAATATTTTAGTAGTGATGTTTTAGTGGCCATACTAATTAAATCAATGAGAATCATAATAAAAAACTAGTTGGAAATATATCCCACAATGGGTGATGGAGATGTGGACACGTGGCATGATAACATGTGTGTACATTGCACATTAGTTGCAACATAATTGTTGTTTTAGTGACACATTTACAATAGTTTTAAAGTGGTTACCACATGCAATTACAATGTAACTCTTGAAAAAGTCAAACATGGTTGACTATGTATGTATGTACGATGTGTATAAATTACTATGTAAAAGCCCCATTTTTAATTCACTTACAACTATAATACAACTAACTAATTTTTTGACATGAAAATTTATTTATTAATACACCATATTTCTAAGCGGATAGTTGCATAACATTTATATATGAATTGTTTTTTGAGTTTTAGTTGTAGGGTAGTGTGGTTTTGGTGGACATGATTTCTCATAATGATCATGTTTCTTATATATGAATTTCATAATGTATGTTAATCAATTGTTATTAATGAATTAAAACATGAATTAGATGATGAATTGTTGTCATTTGTTTTTAATGATGGCACTATAAAATGTATGTATTTATTGTGTGAAATTAACACTTAGTAATCATGTGATGGTGTTATTTGATGTCATTGTTGACTTCAAACCATGTACAATTTACATTAATATTGGTTTACAGTGTTGAAGTTCTAATAAAAGTTAATCAGGATGTGGTTGTATTTACATTTCAATGACCATTGATTTGTGGGCAATCAATTTAACATCATTTTTAAAAAACATCATATTCAATCATGTTGACCACTAACCTAACTTTATTGTCACAAACACAAATGAAATTGTTTATAAAATGAAACACATGTTCCCCCAAAACAACTATGCCTAACTTAAGTTGGATGAAATATTAAATTTTTTTCTCATTGTCTGCTTGTTTGTTATGCCAACATGTGTAAAGTGTTGACTCAGACCCTATTTTTCCAATTGTGGTGATAGTTGAATTTCTAAAGTAAAAATGTGTTCTGTTGTACAAAGTCAGTGAGTTGCACTGTGGTGCTCTTGACTTTGGAAGAAAATTGCCGAAAGACTAACTAGTATGACAAACATGGATTTCTTCTAGGTAGGAAAGATATTCGATAGTGCCCTTGCTGCCTTGATTGGTTCTGCCACAGTAACAGCTAAGCAGCATGTGGGTGGTAGAAAAAACGGTTCATTTAAGCAACGTAGAGTATTACACCAAAAGGATATTAGCTCCTCAATTCTGAAGCATGTAACTGCAAGCTTGAAACTTCAACAGGTACAATTTAACGGCTGGTGAATTGATTCTTCTTAAGCCTTTCTTTGTCTTTCTAGTGCTTGACATGAATTTGCTGAAAGAGTTCTCATTCCAGCAGGCTAAAGGTGACTATTTTTCCCCTATCTTTGAACCACTGAATGGGTATGTGATTATGCTTCACAAACAAATTAAGTTTGGTTTGCTCTTTTCATCAGAAAACCCAACCCTAAAACTCAGCATTTATGAAGGGAGATAATTGCATGCTCATGGTTGTGATCACTGTGTAGTGTCCTCTGCTGAATATCAATTATTGTCCAACATCTGAAGTTGAGCTTCCTTTTGTGAAAGTTTGGTATGTTCTTTGCACCAAAACTTACAATAGAAGAAGCAAGTGGTTCTTGAACTCTCTTCAAATGTGCACATGGGACAAGTCAGTGCACATGTGGTTGTTGTTCTACTTGCTACTCTATGTGACTAACTGTTGTTTTTGTCTGTTGGGTGTTGTTGGTCGTCAACAGGTAGTTATTGTGTATAATCCTATTGGATGGAATTGTGAGGAGTACATACACTTCCTGCTGAGAAAAGCCTTGGTTAGTCTGCCTAGCAGTGGCAATCACATTCCACACAAGATATCTGGTTTTGAGATATTACATTAGCAATAATTTCCTTTTCATTTCAGCTGCTTATGGCTTGGTTGCACAAGCTAACTTGGGGTCACTTGAGTCTGCTGTGGAGTTGAGGTGACTCTGTGAGTGTTGTTCTTGCCATGTCAATATCCTAAACTATCTACTAAATGGTATTGGCAAATCTCGGTGTGACAGCTATCAATGTGCATGATGCAATGTGGGTGGAAACTAGGAGAGCTGTAGGAGAGGCACGCAATGAGCTTGAGCAGGTCAGGGCTGATTACCTCTTTTTTCCGCTCCGTACATTAAGTGATTTATTTCTGACTGCATGTTCACTACATGTTCATGATGAATTTAGCTTCTACAGTTGGATTTTCTTTTGCCATTCAGTGTCAGGTTGTAGTCTTCATCAGCTTTGTCTTGTTGAGATTTGCCACCAGCCCTGCCTCTGGTTCTCAATGACATATATTGCCTATCCCAACAGTTTGTTAGCAAAGACCCTTTGTCCCAAAGTTTACCAGGCAATGAGAAATTTTCATGCAATTTCAAATGATGTACAGAAGGAATATGTGACCAAGCTTGACCTGGTTTGTCTGGAATTGCACCCATATTGAATGTTAAAATTTGATGCAACTCTACTTTGATGTTCAGATCTTGGGTCGGTGTATCTTTTACATTTTGGGCTATCCTAGGCACCAACCATATTGAATAATGGAGACCAATGGTCTTTTCATTGTTATTATAGGTTTATAGACCATCTGGTGTGGTAGGTAACTTCCCCCTTCAGCACACAATTAACTTCTATATCATACCTGGGAATATTGTATTTCCTCATGGCTCGTTGTTTAGGGGCTGTGCCTTGACCTTGTTGGATTTGTCAAGGAATTGGTTTCAAGACAACAAAGAGACTCTGCAAGCTCAACAAAGATCTTCTTTGGTATTAAGGGTAAGGTTCTCCATCTTTCTTGTGTAATGTGCTCAAGAAATGATAATCATCTGTGAGCTGATTATTTCAAGGTGGCCCAAGATTGTAAGCCATGTATTCCAACTTACACAAAAAGTTGTATACAAACAGCTTGTGTGCAGCAAGAAGGGAGAAGTCGAAAAGGATGAGGAGGAGGAGGAGGAGAAGGACCTTCTTATTCAGGAAGAGAATGTTGTTTAGCATTCTAACTTACTACTCTTGAATTACACAATCCAAGACTTGTTGCTGTTGTTGTTGAATTGAATTTTACTGCAAGAAGCTTGAAGCCCACCACAAACCTCTTTTTCTTTTTTTCTTATCCAGTTTGGGGTTTAGCTTTTGCATGCCTCTCTCGCTTAAAAAGAAGAATTGCTTTTGCTTTTTTACTTTGGGAGATCATGAAAAAAATTTAACCATGATCTTTGGATTCAAGCAATCTTTTGGGTAGGAGGTGCTAGCTAAAGAGAGAGAGAGAGAGAGAGAAGCATTGAACTTCATGTATTGAAGTTTTCCAGCTAAGGAATTTTGATCTTTGCTTGCATAATCTCCCAGGAAAGACACATAGAGAGACATAGACAGAGAGACAGAAAAATGCATTGAACTGGCTGTGTCTACAACAAGCTCTGATCTTGAGCTAGCTTCTAGGCTTTATTAGAGCTTTTGCATCGTCCATCCATCGATCGAACTTGCAAGCTCCTGCAGCTGACTTATATTCTTGTAGTTAATTGTTGATTTCATGATGAATTAGACATGGCTGCAATCTTAGATCCCTGTTCACCACATGCTTGAAATCTATTGCTGAGGTTGAAGAGATTTGATCAGAAGTTCTGTTTGACCTTCAATGAGTGCTCTTATTCTTCTTCTTCACTCAAGAAGATTAAGATCAAAGAATGATCAAGCAGAATTTGGACATGATCAGAAACATAACCAAGGATTTGCATACAAAATATCATTCCTCCATCATGACATTTGTGCAACAGAAATGAATGCCAGCAAGAGTCATCATGGAAGCTTGTGGAATCCCAGTAGCCGCAGCTTGATCAAGTTTCAGATTCAGGATTCAGAAAATTGGAAGTTTGAACTTGGCAATTTTTGTTTTGTGTATGTATTTTTGTTGATGGACAGTATCATTGTTGTGGCTTGGATTATAACAACCTTGACTTGGTTGGCATTTGGCATCTTCTATGTTGCTCACAAGTAAGTAATAGTAGTACTCCCATTTTCTTTTTGTTGAGAATTTTTTTTCTTTCAACCCTCATTTTGAACCAGAGGATTGAGTTTCCTCATCAAAGATAAATTTTCTATTCAACCGAAAAAACAAAAACTGCAACATTTCTTCTGGAAGGATTCAGGATTCAGGACTCATCATGGTTTGAAGATTTTTAGCATGATGGGTTTGCACATTGCATTCATGTGTATCATTGCAAGAATACGTGCAAATTCCAGTTAACACTACTCTTGATGTTCTGCTCCCTTGTGCCATTTTGGCTGTAGCCAACCACACATATCTGGAAGCTCACATTGGTATTGATACCGATATTAGAATTGTATGTTTGTTAGGCTTCTTCCCTTTCAATTTTGCATGATATTTGGTGCAAAAGAATTTGGCATCTTCAATTTTGGCAATAGAAATAAGTAGTTGGTGTGTGCACACATGCGTGTTATGACCAACATTTTGAATGTTTAATCCTGATGGAGAACATTTGTAACAATCGTCTTGAAAATATGATTATTTATCCTTTTATGATAATGATTATTAAATGGTTCAAATGTAAACAAAACTTCAAAATGGGTGATGGCAATTTTAGATAATCTTTACATGATTCTTGACAAGTCATTTGTCAAAAAAATGACCGTTGATATAATCTTTAATTTCATTCCATTGACATAGTCAAATGGTGTAAACGGCATCATTGTCCAAATTGGTCTATGTTTTCATTTTTATTTTGAATTCAAAATTAGAAAAATGATTTGTCATAGATTTTATTTTATTTTTTCAAAAGCAATTGCCAAAATTTTAGGAAAAAAAAGTTTTTGGGTCGAAAGTTTTGTTAGATTTTGACAATGTTTAGGGTGGTGGACTTTGATGTAATCTTTTGTGTTTGATGTTATACAAATTGTTTTTTTTTTTTTTTTTTTTAAATCCATTGCCAATTCATTTTTAATCTTTTTTTTTTTTATTATTAATGTTGAGCTACATTAGGATATTGGATAAATAGATAAGTTTCATGGGAGATAGTCCTTAAACAATCACCTTTGAAATTTCAATTTTTGTGGTTATTCAAAGGAAGTAAAATTTGCTGAAAAAAATATGTTTGAAATATTTTTGTTAACCTTTTGCAAAATATTTGCAAGAATAAATATTTTGTACCTTTTTGTGAAATGATGCCTTGGAAAAGTGGTTAATCATGGGATAAAAATGATCTAAATGTGACATTTATTGCATTCACATGATTGGAATATGTGAAGAATGTAAAGGTTTACAGAAGGATCATTAGCAAAGGCCATCCAACAACCACAAATGTCCCTAGTCAAGGGGTGTCCTAGCAACTATAATTACATGGATGAACTTCATTCCATCAAAGTTTAATTTCTCATTCATGAATTTTTTTTCATACTATAAAAAAAAGATCTATTCATCCATTTTAAATTCATCCATGGATTTGGGATGATTTTAATACTAAAAACTTGTGGAGTTGGCAACTTGGGAATTGCAAGCATGCCAATGTGAAGGGTCTTAGTTCATGATAACAAGAAGAAATCTCTCCAAAACAGAAATACTTTGTGCAACCAACATCTTTTCATGTTTTTTTACACAATGGGTTTTTTTCAATATTTCTTTTTTGACTTCTCTCAATAGATATTCTGATTTTCTTGTAAGGAATAATGTTTAAAGATGGTCCTAATTGGAAAGATACACATTTGTATATAACACCATTTTATTTTTTCCAAGACTTCTTAAGAAGAAAAAATGGTCTAAGAAATAAATTTATATGACCCTTTGAAAATCACATGTGTATGTTTGTGCTAAAATTGAACTTGGATTTTGAAGTTTTAAAATCAAATGTTTGTAGGTTTAAGAATAACATGTTTTTTTGATTTCAATCATATTTTTTTGTTACAAAATAAAATTAATAATTTTAGTCGTGAGATTCTTGAATTGACATTAAATAACCCTCAATTAATCCCAAGTTTCTTTCCCTGGTCATGGGGTGCTAGTATATATTTTTAAATATATATTTTGCAAATGTAAATTTTGTACTGTCAATATCATTCAAAAATAAATTTGATTGTATATTTTTTACTTGTTAAATGTGTAAATGTGTATTGATAGAATGATTATGAATGACAAGTTTTGAAAAGATGGTTTTGTAAAGATGTGAATAAAAATAACATCAAAGTTATATTTTTGGATAGATAAGTGTTTCAAATTAATGAAATGTTAAAAAATAGACGAGATGTGAAATTGATAAACTTTCATCATGGTCAATAATTTTGAATACATCTTTTGTGAAGTTGACATGAAAATTTGTTTGTCAAATAAACATTGGTTGTGATGCAAGTCTTCAAATGTGAAGTTTTTTGCATGTCACAAGTTTTATCATGTGTAGTGCATTGCAAGAAAACTTGTTTGTGAAAATAAGGGAAATTTTGTGTATAAAATTTATTATGGCATGGAAATGTTTTCTTGTTGACTATAGAAATGCAAATTATGTGATGAGGTGGAAAACAAAGAAAAGAGAGATTTTCAATTAGTGAAATGTAAACAACATCCTACTACATGGCATTGGAAATGTTTATCAAGGTGATTTTCTTTTTCTTTTTAAGTACATATAAGTTCATTGAATAATTTGTTATAGTATAACAATTATTCTTTTTGGTGTTAAAATACTTTATTCTTTTGAATGGATGATTTGATAATGAACATGGGGATGCAATGAGCTTAGATGATTGGTAATTGGGAAGAAGTTATTTGTTGTAAGTATGTGAATATTTTTATTCTTGAAGGTGAATGATATTATTTTATCTTGCTTTAATGTTTGAAGTTTAGAAATTGGTTCAAATCAACTTCTAAAAAACTATGTAAATGTTGCATGTGGCTTGATATAATGAAGAATATGAATTATAATGTAGTTTCAAGCCATGAGGTTAATCCAAAATTGGAGGTGAAATGCTAGAGAAGTATTCATATAGATGAAAATAATAGTTTGATTTTCTTTTCTTTTTCTTGTGTGAATTCTCATTTTCAATTTTCATTTCTTATTGCAATTTTTTTTCATGTTCTTTTTTCCCCCTATTGGATGAAAGAAAAATAAAGTAGACATTTCTTGTACCTTATAATCTACTTGAAAAACAAACAAAAAGTTTTAGCAAAACTCATCATAAGATTACTATACATGAATTTTTTTCGTTGAATGAATTAAAACAAGATTGTGTTTCACTATTGTGCATTGATTTTCAAATTTTTCATTGTAAATTTTTTTTGAAAATAAATTTTTGAAACTCAAATAGATTTTAAAGTTTACTTTTTGTAGTGTAAAGTCCTTGTTAAATATGTCTTAATAAATAGAAATCGGAATTGATTTTTGATGGGCGGGTCAAGAATACAATGATCTTTCTATCCTAACTTAATAGAATATATTTCGTTAAATGTTTTATCTTGAAAGTTCCCCAACCACAAAATTATTAACTAATAATTGGGGATACTTTTTGTTTTCTTTTTTTAATTATTTGTTCTTAGTTTTTTAAATTATAAATCTCATAAATGTAATAAACCCACCCAAGGGTTTTTTTGTCCATATTTTCACCCATGTTGATGTTATACTTTATTGTTTTCATATGAATGATACATAATAAAAATGAAAATATATGAATACCCATATTTTTAAAACTATATTTTAGCATTTTTTACCCAACTACATTTGTCAAAGGAATTCTAATGCTTTGTGGCCATGCTTGCATTTCACATGTGTGAATACCATGGTGGTTCAAGTGACCACATTTTGAAATAATACTTTCTTTGAATGTCATTTTTCTTTTTTCTAGTCAATGTGTTATGGTAAGAAGAAAAAATGTGTTGTTGCAATGTAGAAATTGTTGATGGGTAGTGATGTGCAATTGCAAGTGCACATAGAATGGTATTAATAATAAGTAAAAAATTCCTTTTTTTTCTTCATGTTGGTGGAGTTGTTATTGTTTTTGTGGTCTAGAAAACAATTGCATACATTAATTGCAATTGTTGTTGCATCAACAATGATAAACACATTTTGTTGCTAATGATTTATTTGCTTGCAATTGCACTAAAATCTTAAGTCTTGAAAGGTTTTTGAAAGGTGAAACAATAATAAATATGTTACAAAAACCTCTTACACAAATTTCATAACAAACTTGTTAGCAACTCATGAATAAATGTCAAACAACATGAATGAGAACCCACATCAAAAGGAAAGAGACAACAATGTAGGTAGAACCAAGCCCTTCTATAGTTGCCATGTGTAATCGCATGACAAACCTATTTTTGCATAGATTTTGAAATACTCATCCCAAGATTTGCTACTACCAACTTAATAATCCCAAGGCAAGAGAAGAAATTCAGCAAAATGGATTTATGAGACAATTTTATCTATTGTTTTTTGGTCCACTCATCTTTACATTGATCCAACTATCTTTTATACTAGGATTATATTGGGGATTTTTCTTAAAGGCCAATTTTTTGCACAATTTTTTTTCTATGGAAAATTGTAGCATATTGAATTTTTTTAAAATTATAATAAAAATATGTTGTCACATATTTTCTATTATTTCACGAATTTTAAAGATATTTTTCAGAATTTTTTAATTTCTAATTTTAAAAATATATAACCAAAAGTTATGAATATTATTTGTTTCTCCTTTTTCCTACATAAGAAAATTGTGTCTACAAAGGAAAGATTATAAAACGATGTAGTTTTCAAACCCATGATGATGTACCTTTTTTTGTATTGATAAATGAAGTAATTCGTAGTTAGTTATATATGATGAATTGGTTTTGCAAAGTTTTGACTACCTCTATTCTATATATACATTCTATCACTCATAGAAGTAAATATAATGTAATTTGCATTTGTTTCACAAAATTAAATCAATTAGCATGATATTCATATTTGCATAGAAACCTTGTTAGGTTGAATTTTGTTTTCCCTTTCTTGACGCTGATTTTTTTAATTGATAAATTACGTAATTGATTGATTTAAATTTACAATGTTTTTTATTTTATGTGGTTGGCATGACAAACATCCAACCATTAAAGAGTTGAATATTCCTAAACATAATCAATCAAATTTTCTTCATGTTAAATGCCACATTTCAGCTAACATTTTGTGTGGGACCCAAAGAAAAAGACTTGTTCCCAAAAAAAAAAGTAATTGGTTTTGTTCTTTCCATGTGGTTATAACAATTTAGTTTTTATTTATTGAAAATGACTAACTTTTTTATTACTATTTACATGAATAGTATGCCAAAATATGAAAGATTTGATAACTATATGTCATAGTACCTTTTCAGGTTCGGCATTAATGTGCCAAATAATTAATATAATTTAAAGATTTTGATTCGTGCGTGAGTTTCTGATTTTGAAAATATTGACATATAAGGAATAAGTTCAATAATATTGTTAATATTTTGGTAAGTTTCTTGCTATGCTTTTGGTTAGCCAGATGAAAGGCTTCATTATTTCGTTGAGCTGGTCTGGATTTGAATTTAGTCGCCTTGATTGAATTTTCGATAGTCAGTATTTTTTTTCTGAAAAATTTGGCAAAAATGAAAATAATATAATTTATGCCGAACCTGAAAAGGTACTATGGTAGTAGAGTTCTCGGTAAAGTAAGGAAAACACAGCACCAGAACCCTGAGTTTGGTCATACACAAGGTGAGATTTTTTTTAAACCTGCAAAACAGTACATTAGCATTTTTGTCGTAAACTTGTGGAAATTTTTAAAAGAGCATTTTTGTCAGAAACTCGTGGAAATTTTTAAAACGTGAGATTCTCGGAACTCACCAAACCAGTATTCCATGAAGTTTCAATTACCTACGTCTGCAAGTTACACGTTTTGGGGCAGTTGAGGGCGGCATGGGCGGCGGCAGCGTTCCTTTTCCAGGCGAAATTTCGCCAAAAAAAAAAAAAAAAAAATTAATGAAAAACGAAGCTATTTTGCAGGGGAAATATTGCCAGAAGTGAACCAAAAATAAGAAAATATAGGCGGATTTATATGGTTGGTTTTCAGTGTATAGCCATGAATATACAAGGTTTATTAAAGATTTTTACTCCACATCTGGTTTATAGCCATATTTGGCTAAATCTTCCTAGGATGATTGCCATTTTTTCTTACATCTTCCTATTGATGATAGCCACTTAGGCTACAAAAAAAAAAAAAATCCTACAAAGCACGTGGGGGAGGTTTCAACTTCCCTGAAAGACTTGGATTTTGCAAAAACCATTTTCCTGAGCCAAACTGGCATGTTTTAACTTTTCTTCATCCAATTTTACTCTGCATGATCACATACTGGAGATGCTCTTAGTTGGCATTTGTAAATAAGAGCCGCTTCAGCAAAAGGCAATTGCTCCTAGTCAGGGGTGTGCATGGTGTTGGATTCAAATGCAATCTCCTATTTTGAACGGCGTACCCTATATCTAGGTGATTCCGAAGTAAAGCTTATCAAGTCAAAAGATATTTTTCTTACGGCTCAGCCTGGAGGGAAACCAATAAAGAAGAGAAAAGATGTGTCAAGGGAACGCTGGTATGGTACTGGAGATCCTGAGGCCCCAGAGCATCTCCTCCAACACTCAGTATGTGACCCCATCACTGAAAAGCTTTGATGAGCTTCATGAGTGAATTGAGTGGAAGACTGCTGGGAACACTGGGAAAAATGTACCACCTTCAGAGCCCTGGAGGAGACCAGGAATTGGGTAGATAGTTTGATGGGTCCAAGTGGGTTGCTATTACGTAGTAGTCTCCCACCCACTTGCAATCCCAGTTTCATTTTTGTGGTTGGGGGGGTTGCAGAGAAGTTTGTGGTTGGGGGGATCGCAGAGAAGTTATGCGAGCACCTAGAACTTGGATGTGAGAAATACTTTTGCAGGTTCCCATACTCAACATTGGCAGAGACGCTCTCAGTCCTGACTAGGCACATGGTCCAAAGGGGCAACTTGACAAGATGGGAATTACATATAGTAAAGGACGTCACGATGAGAAATGAAGCCTCCCCTGAATCCGTGCGTCCCGTCATCCGTCCCGTCATCCATCTTGTCATCTTCCCTCTGTTCATCCGTCTGGTCGTCCATGCGTTTGGACACCCTGGAAGCTCCGAGGTTGCCGGCTGCACACCATCCCTCTGCTGAGTCTGACACTGCAGCTTTCCGCCCACCAAGAATGGGAAGGAAATAAACGAGGAATGAAATAATAATAATTTAAGATGATGATGATGTTGTTGTTGCAGAAATGTTGCAAGTTAGCCAATAGCACCTGGGTGTTTAACCCATATGCTTTGCCCAAAGTTCAAACTCCCCTATAAATAAACTATAATCCAAGGGTGCACAT
>Ga0116231_10009397_pt1 | contig 16527 bp, 13 predicted proteins | sample S1TSphgellanicum_2_FD_89695 | JGI IMG/M metagenome (GOLD analysis project Ga0116231, IMG submission 89695) | Host-associated microbial communities from peat moss isolated from Minnesota, USA - S1T2_Fd - Sphagnum magellanicum MG | ecosystem: Host-associated > Plants > Peat moss > Unclassified...
GCGAAGCCGCCATTGCCGCCGCCCCCGCCTATGGACTGCGCGAATATCCCGTAGCTGTCATCGCCGACGGTCGTGAGGGAGCCGGAGTTGTTGACCATGACCTGGCCGCCCGTCCCGCCGGCGCCCCCAGAACCGCCGAGGGATACCGGGCCTCCGACGCTGACCGCGCCGCCGCCATTGCCGCCGCCCCCGCCCACCGACTGGGCGAAGATGGCCGTGGTGTAGGCGCAGGCTCCCGAGCAAAGGCTGATAATATCGCCGGAATTGGTGACGGTGACGGTCCCGCCATTGTCGCCCGCGCCGCCCGACCCGCCGATGGCCGACAGGCCGGAGCCCGATCCGCCATCGCCCCCCGAACCCCCGACGGACTGGGCGAAGATGCCGGACTCGAAGGTGGAAGCCCCGGTGGCGACGAAGCTGCCTGTTCCGTGGGTGACGATGGTGCCGCTGTTTTCCACCGTGACGCTTCCGCCGACCGAGCCGCTGACGCCGTCGCCGCCGATGCCGACAATGCCGGAGCCGCCGCCCCCCGAACCACCACCGCCGCCCACGGATTGAGCGAAGATCCCGGAAGACTGGTTGCCGTAGATCTCGATGGTCGCGGCGTTCTGAACATTGATGTTGCCGCCGGCGCCGCCCTCGGAGCCCTGGGCGCCGAAGCCCACGATCCCGGTCCCGCTGCCGCCGTTGCCGCCGCCGCCGCCGATGGACTGCGTGAAGATGCCCGATGAACTGGGGCCATTGGTGACAATGGTCGCCGTATCGGTGGTCGTGACCGTGACATTGCCGCCGGCGCCGCCGCTCAGCGCCCCACCGCCAAAGCCCACGACGCCAAACCCGGACGATCCCCCATTGCCGGCGAACCCGCCCACCGATTGCGCGTAGATTCCCTGAGAATTGGCGCCGCTGGTGGTGATGGCCCCCGACGAGTTGACGTCGAGATCGCCCGCAGTTCCGGTGGGGCCGCCAGAGCCTCCGCCGCCGAAAATGCTGACGCCCACCGAGCCGCCGGATCCTCCCGCCCCGCCCAGGCTGCGCGCGACAATCCCGGCCGAACTGTCACCGGTGGTCGTGATCATCCCCGTATTGCCGATCACCACCAGGCCCGACGAGCCGCCGCCAGCGCCATTGCCCGCCGACGAGGCCACGGCCGCCAGAACGCTGCCCCCATCGCCGCCATTGCCCCCGGCGCTCAGGCCATAGATGCCCGCGGCATTGGACCCGGAGGTGTTGATGGTGGCGCTGGACTGAACATTGACGCCGATGCTGTTGCCGCCGCTCCCGGCGTTGCCGCCGCTGGCGTAGAAGCCCAGAAATCCGCTGCCGCCATTTCCCCCGTCGCCGCCCACGCTGAGCGCGTCGACACCTGGGATGCCGGATGTCGCGACGTTGCCCGAGGCGTTGATGCTCGCCTGACCGCCCGTGCCGCCGCCGCCGCCGTCGGTGCCGAAGGAGGCGATGATCACGGGCACGAAGACGATGGGAATGATGATCGGGATGGTATAGCCATCGCCGCCGCCGCCGCCGCGGGCGATGGCTGAGAGGCCGTTCACCGTGGGTGTGGAGGCCGCCCCGGGCGTCGCGATATCCGCCGGCGGCGGGTTCGTTTTGGCGGACGCGAGATCGGCCTCATTGCCGCTGTTGATCTGGGCGACGCAGGCGGTGTTGAAGGTCGTGTCCGACGTGGCCGGGTTGTAATTATAGGTGCTGGGGGTCGCCGCCGCGGTCGCGGGGGCGCCGTAGTCCGTCAGTTCGGTGCTCGCGGTGTTGTAGGCGGCGACGGCGGCATTGTAGGTCGCGAGGTCGGCGGCATAGTTCGGATCGCTCATGGCCGGCGGTCCGGCGGTCACGATCGGTTGGTCCGTCGCCACGGTGGATTGCCAGCCGCCGACCAGGCTCGCGGCGCCCGGCGTGTCGGTTGGGCATGTGATCGATACGCCGCCGTTCATATAGACCGGCGCCGTCGCCCAGGAGGCGCGCGGCGTGAACACCCCGCCCGTCGCCGCGGCCAGGATCAAGGCCGGCGCGAGGAGGCATTTGGCGCGGGTCGAGCGGGCCAAGCTTAGGCCGATGATGGGGAGGCCAAGGACGACTCTGAGCGGTCGCTGGCGACTGGCCGATGGCGCGACGCGGCGCAATCACAAGCACGGGACAGTAGACGCGATGGCGCCTTGTATACCCATGCGTCACGGCCCCGACCCACGCCCACCAAGATTCACCCCCGACACGTCCAGCGTAAGGGGCGCAAGAAAAACCGCGCGCAAGTTCAATGACTTGCGGCGCCGGCAGCCTGGAAATGAGCCCCAACTGAGGAAAAGGCTATGGCGCGTTTGTCACAAGGCGCAAACCGGCCCGTTGCTCAAATTGGTGACGCGGCCGGGCAAAGGTTGAGCCATGGCCCGCGAACAAGGCGGGCGAAGGGCGGCGAACGAGGGTCCCACTGAGGCGTAAAATTCTTTAAATTCAGCATCTAACGCCTTGATCGCCGGCCTGTTCCCGGTCAAGCTCTCTCCTTGCGACCACGTGTCACATGTAACAAATGATTCTCATGGGATGCTGCTGACCAAGGCAGGTGTGGGTGTCTGAATGAACGCTTATCGGAGTTTGCCCTCGGCGGAGGCGATCCAAAGAGTCACGACACGCCTGATCCTTGAATTCCTGATCAAGGCGATCTGCAGCGGCGCCCGGGTCCATGGCGGCGACTTGCCCAGAAGCCTCACCTATTTCGCCATCCAGCACGCGAACGTGGAACATCTCTCCCGGGACCCGGCCCTGGCCTGGAAATATGCGGACGATTATCCCCCCGACGAGGTGCGCCGCCCGATCAGCGTGCACGCTTTGGCCCAGGCCATGGGGGCGTCACCCGAGACCACCCGCCGACGCGTCGCCGCCCTGATCGCCGATGGGGCCTGCGTCAAGGCTGACAATCGGGGCGTCATCATTCCCGTGCGACATCTGATGACGGATGAAATCTGTGCCCAGCGTCTGGAGGTGATGACGGCCTTCGACGAGATGATCGGCGCTCTCAATCACATCGGCTTTGACTTTTCCGCGCTCGTGCAGGTGCGGTCCCATCCGGCCAATGTGTCGGGGACCGGAGAGGCCGCCCCGGTGCTGCTTATTTCCCGCCTGATCAATGGCTATTGCCTGAAGGTCATCCTCGACGGCATTCCCCTGCACGGAGATTTCGTGGCGGGGGTGCTCTTTGCGCTGATCATGATCGGCAATACCCGTCACATCACCCACGATCCCGAGCTAGCCTGGCGCTATGCCGGCGCCCACGACGTGCCTCCGGACGAGTTCCGCACGCCGGTGACCATTCGCCAGATCTCCGCGGATCTCGGAATGCCCTACTCCACGGTCCAACGTCAGATCCAGGTCATGACGGAGCGAGGCGTGTGCCAGCGCCAAGGAGGCGGCTACATCATCCACAATGCGACCATGAACCGGCCGGAAGTCCTGGCGAACGGCCTAAGAATGCATGTCTGGTTCCTGGCCATGCTCGGCGAGCTGGCGGCCCTGGGCTTGGATTTCAGCGCCGGCAAGCCCCTCTCCCAGTACGGTGAATCGCGGCTGGGCACTGTCTACGCTTGAAGCCGCCCACGGCGCAGGCCACATCATCTCCCCCGCCCTTATCCGGGGGCCGGCGAGGGGACGGCCCCATCGCGGGCGGGAGCCCGTGACAGTCCGGCGTCACCACCGCTCCGGCCTCATCTTTTCAACATCAGGTCAAGCACACGGGGATTGCGACTATGACCTATGTGCGCGGTCATCGGGTTGGCCGCGAGGTGCAGGATATCCACCTCGTTGCGATCATAGACATTCACCACCGTCAGGCCCTCCACCCGGGGAACGCGGAATGTCAGGGCGTCGGAGGGGTCGTTGAACGCGATGATCTGCTTGGCGTTCGCGCCGTCGGAGCGCCCGCGCCCGCCGGACCAGGCGGCCAGGGCGCCGTGCAAGGACATCTCGGGCGCCGGGGGCTTCGCGCGCCCCAGGAGGGCTCGCCAGGACGGCAGGCGGAGACTGGGCTCCCGAAGACTGGGCTCATTCAGGCGACCCAGTTCCATGAGCGCCAGCTGATTGGCGAAGAAATAGATATAGGCGGTATCATCCAGAACCTCACGGACCGAGCCATGTCCCCGCGCATAGGCGTCGAAGACGATGAAACTGCCGAGGCTTTCTGCGACCACGACGAAGGTTCCGGGTCGCTTCTGGCGTTTGTCACGGTCAGCCGCGTAGCTGAAGGCCTGATCCATGGCCGCGCAAAGGTAGCGCTTCATGGGGCCCAGGGCGATGGCGGCGTCGGAGAGGCCCCAGTCCACGAGCTCGCGTTTGATGACGCCATTGGCCAAGGCGGCGCCGCCACCGGGTGGCTTGGCGCCAAGCAGGGCGTCCAGTCGGGACTTGGCGAGAAACGGATAATGGATGTCATCGTTCAGGGGCTCGCCGTGCTTGTCCACGGCCGCGCAAAGTCGCAGGTTCGGGACGTCGGCGCCCGCCAGACTGGCCTCGGGTTCAAGCAGGGCGCGGCATCGCAGGGGCAAGGCCAGGGGCCACCAATTGACCTCGTCGACAATGATCGCATGGCCGCCCTGCTTTCGGGCGTACTCGTAGCGGTCGACAAAAGGCCCCATGGCCCAGGCGGCGTCGTTGGGCCAAATGGCCTCGCCCATATAGGTGAGCCCGGGTCGCGGCCCGACCTCCAGCCGATGGGTCAGCTCGGTCTTTGACGGCGCGGTTCCCACCAGAATATCGGTGAGACGGGCCGTGAGATTGGCGCGAAATATGGCCGAGGCGCCCCGGTCTCCGGTGCGAAGACCGTGCACGAAGAGGATGTGAACGGGCTCGGTCTCGGAGGAGGCGATGATCTGTCCCAGGGATCGGGTCTGGTAGAGGGTGTCGGGGCCGGCTTCAATCAGTCCCATGGTCTCTCGCGCGAAAGGGGTGGGGGCGGGGGGAGGCCCTTGTGACATGTGTCCTGGCGTGCGTCATGCCCGCGGGGCCGAGCGGGAGTTTCAAGAATGCCGGGCGCGACCCAGACGGCCCTGATCATCGGCGCTTCGCGGGGCCTCGGCCTCGCCATGGCGGCGGAATATCTGAAGCGCGGCTGGCGGGTGGTCGGCACGGTGCGTGGCCCAGCGACACCCTTACATGAGCTCGCCGCGCGATCCGGCGGGGCGCTGGAGATCGAGACCGTCGACATCAATGCACCAGACCAGATCGCCGCCCTGCGTGCGACGCTGGCCGGAAGGACCTTCGAGCTGCTGTTCGTGAACGCCGGCGTCGCCAACAGCAACCCCCATGAAACCCTGGCGCAGGTCTCCACGGCGGAGTTCACGCGCCTGATGGTGACCAACGCCCTGAGCCCCATGCGCGCGGTGGAGGCGCTTCAGGATCTTGTTCCCCCCACAGGCGTGATCGGAGTCATGTCGTCGGGCCAGGGGAGCGTGGCCAATAACACCGTCGGAATGCGGGAGGTTTACCGGGGCAGCAAGGCCGCCCTCAACACTTTCATGCGCAGCTTCGCGGCGCGCCACGCGGGTGATCCCAGGGCCATGGCGCTGATGGCGCCTGGCTGGGTGCGCACCGATCTTGGCGGCCCGGACGCGCGGCTGACCGTGGAGGATAGCATTCCAAATTTAGTCGATGTGCTGATGGCGCTGCCGGGCAAAGCCGGGCTGCAATATTTGGACTATCTCGGGCGGACCGTGCCTTGGTGACCCAAGCCGTCATAGACGTCGTCAGGGCTTCGCTCGGTCCCGTCGCGCCATGTCGCTGAACGACTTCAGAAGGTCCAATCCCGGCCCGCCACCGTTCTTCATCATATCGTGCAATTCGCTGACGGTCCTGTTCGGGGCGAAACGGACGTCCGCCGTGACCCTCATGATTGTGTCCGCGCAGCTAACGATGTCTCCCGGCGCCTCAATCCGCAACCGATTGATGATCGCGTAAAGTTGCACGATTTCCGGAAGGTTCGCGTCATTGCTGGTGAGCGCGGAGAGATAGTTGGTGGACGCGGCGATGATGAAGTCCTTGTAAAGGTCCTCCAATTGCGCCTGATCGTGGGCTCGCCGGCCGGCGTCCGCCTGGTATCTCTGGGTCAGCCATGTGGTGGCGATGGATATCAGGCCGCCCACAAGCGATCCGCCAAGCGCCGACAGCGCTGAGAGATAGGCGCTGTTCATCCGTCTCGCTCAGACCATCGGGTCATCGGGCGCCAGAACGAGGATTGCGGCCAGCCATCCCCGCGAAGCCATATCCAGCCGCGTATCTCCACGTCAGACCCGGAAATTACCTAGGCGGCTGACGTCTTGTTGGAGCGGCCGGCGGGAATCGAACCCGCGACATTCAGCTTGGGAAGCTGACGTTCTACCTCTGAACTACGGCCGCGCGCGCAAGGGGGATAAGCGGTTTTCGCCGCCTTGCAAAGACGCCGCGCCGTTGACGCGGAAGGCGCCGGGCCGCAACATGCGGGGAAGAACAGAGGAGACGCGGCCATGGCCGACGGTGAGATGACGGCGCGGGCGGGGTTCCACGCCATGACCGAGGGAACGGCGGAGGATTGGCAAGCGATCAGCGCCGCCGCCGCGCCCTTCAACCGCGCCCATGCCGATCGCCTGCTGGAGGCCTTGCGCGCGCTCAGCCATGACTGTGGGGGTTTTGCCGTGGATCGGTTGGAACATTCTCTCCAGACCGCCACTCGGGCCTTTCGCGACGGTCGGGATGAGGAATATGTGGTCTGCGCCCTGATGCATGATATCGGCGACCTCATGGGTCCCTCCAATCACGCGGAGGTCGGCGCGGTGATCATGAAGCCCTATGTGAGCGAGGCCAATCACTGGATGATGGATAAGCACGGCATCTTCCAGGGCTATTATTTCTTCCATCATCTGGGCCTGGATCGCGACCTGCGCGAGCAGTTTCGGGGCCATCCGCACTTCGAATATTGCGCCCAGTTCTGTCATCTCTATGACCAGTCCAGCTTCGATCCCAACTATGACAGCCTGCCGCTGGAGGCCTTCGAGCCGATGCTGCGCCGGGTCGTCGCGCGGCCCAAGACCTCGATCTATCAGCGCGCCTAGTCCGGCCGGGGGCCAGGCGGCCTGCGACGCTCAGCTTCAGGCGGGGGCCTGGCTCAGCAGCGCGCCGACGACCCGGTTGATGGCGGCCTTGGCCTGAGCGGGCTTCAGATCCTGATCGGTGCGGAGGCGGATCCAAACATCGATGCAGAGCGCCATGTCGACGGCCTCAAATGTGGAGCGGTCGGCGACGATCTCGGCGGGAAGGACGGTCGACAGCGTATGGCGTAGGGCGGCTTGAATAGCCCGGTTATTGGCGCTGATCACCGAGGAATAGTGGGCATGGGCGAGGGCCGCCCGGCGGAAGGGCATGGCCTCCTCGAACGCGGTGAAACGTCGCTTCATCATGTCGTCAAGGCGCTCGCGCCAGGTCTCGCCTTTCAAGGGCGCCAGGGCCAAGCTCGCCATCTGGGTGCGAACCGCCGCGCTCATCTCGCGGAACAGCCCCTCCTTGTCGACGAACAGCCGAAAGACGGTGCGAAGACCGACGCCCGCGCGCGCGGCCACCACCTCGGCGCTGGGGTCGAAGTCGCCGGCGCGGACGCACGCTAGCAGGGCCGCGATGACTCTCCGCCGGCTCTCCGCCGTGCGCTGACGCCGACCATCCATCCGAACGATCTCGCCGGATTCAGGAGGGGTGAGGAGCTTCGCTAGCGGCATGAACTCTCGCGGACTGTCGAATTTCGGCGACATTCTGACGGGCTTGAAACAGGAGACCAGAAGAAACTCAACGCCAGAGGTGGAAATGCTTTGAGAGCGCCAGCCCCTGCCGCTGATAATGTGAGCCCGTGGCGCCATAGAGTCGACTGGGCCTATGGCTGAGGGGTTCGAAGACCAGCCGCGCCACGGTCTGACCATCCTCCAGCAGAAACGGCGTCTCGTGGCTGCGCACCTCCAGCACCCCGCGGGAGCCTTCGCCGGCGCATTCCGGCGTCCCAAAACCCGGATCGAAGAAGCCGGCATAGTGGGCGCGAAATTCCCCCACGGCCGGATCGATGGGCGTCATCTCCGCCGCCTGGAGAGCCGGGATGACCACCTCCTCCTTGGAACACAGAATATAGAACTCCCCGGGATCGAGCAGCAGCTCGCCGTGGCGCGGAGACAGCGCCTCCCAGAAATCGCGGGGATCGTGGCCAGCCTCCTTGTCCATATCGATGACGCCGGCGTGGCGCCGGGCGCGATAGCCGCAGATCTCGCCGGTCAGATCGACCCCCACGCTGGTGACCGAGAGCAGGGGCGGGCGTCCGCGCTTGACGCGAAGTTGATTAAGCCGGGTCCCGGCGCGGACCAGCACCGAAAAGGTCTGGGGCGCGATCTCGATGAAAAGCGGGCCCGCATAGCCTGGGGCGACATCGTCATAGGCGGGCTGTCCATCGCTCAGGAGGCGCACGAAGAGATCCACGCGCCCCGTGGAGCTCTTGGGATTGGCTCGCCCCCCGACGCCGGCGGGGAGCGCAAGCCTCTCGGCGACTTCGGCGATATAGACACAGCCGCGTTCGAGCACCGCCCCCCCGGCGAGATCCAGCTCGTGCATGGCGACATCGGCGATCCGGTCGATGACCCGGCCGCCGCGGCGTGGCAGGAACGAGGCGCGCACCCGCCACGCCCGGGCGCCCAGGCGAAGATCAAGGCTGGCGGGCTGAATCTGGTCGGCGCGAATGCCTCCCGGCGCGGTGATGCTCTCGCCGGCCACAAGGGCTTCAATGTCCTGGCAAGGAAGAACGGCGTCGGCGAGAATCATCACACCGAGCCTTGGGCGAAGGGCGGGCCCCATGCAAGGCGATCCACGTGTCTGCCCGGCCCCGCTCTTGACCGCCCCGCCCCGGGCGCCTCCTATGCCGGCCCTTTTCGAATAGAGCCGTCATGTCTGAAGATCCGAATGATTGGGAGCCATCAACCCGCCTGATCCGCGGCGGCCTGGCGCGCTCGGCGCACGGGGAGACCTCCGAGGCGCTCTTCCTGACGCAGAGCTTTGTCTACGACTCCCCCGAAAGCGCGGAGGCGCGTTTCAAGGGCGAGGAGCCGGGTTTCGTCTATGCCCGCTACGGCAGCCCCACGGTCAAGATGTTCGAGGATCGCCTCGCGCTTCTGGAGGGGGCGCAGGCCTGTCGCGCCGCGGCCTCGGGGATGGCGGCGGTGCATCTCTCTCTTAGCGGCCTCCTCAAGACGGGCGATCACGTGGTGGCGGGCCGGGCGCTTTTCGGCTCCTGCCGCTGGATCCTGCAAACCTGGGCGCCGCGCTTTGGCGTCGAGGTCACCCTGGTGAACGGCCCGGACACCGAGGCCTGGCGCGCGGCCGTGCGGCCCAACACACGCGTCTTCTTCATCGAAACCCCTGCCAATCCCCTGTTGGAGATCTGCGATATCGCGGCGATCAGCCAGATCGCGCGGGACGCGGGCGCCAAGGTGATCGTGGATAATGTCTTCGCCACACCCCTCTACCAGGCGCCCCTGAAGCTCGGGGCCGATGTGGTGGTCTATTCGGCCACGAAGCATATCGATGGCCAGGGCCGGGTGCTCGGCGGGGCGATCCTTGCCGACGCGGCCCTGATCGAGGAGGCCTATCGCGACCTGATCCGCCACACCGGCCCGGCGCTCTCGCCCTTCAACGCCTGGATCCTGCTCAAAGGTCTTGAGACCCTGGAACTGCGCGTGCATCGCCAGACCACCACCGCCGGGGCCCTGGCCGACCGCATCGCCGCCCACGCGAAGGTCCTCGCCTGTCGCTATCCCGGACGTCCCGACCATCCGCAATATGAGATCGCGAAGCGCCAGATGAGCGGCGGCAGCACCCTCATCGCCTTTGACCTCGGCTCTCAAGCGGCTGCCTTCCGGTTCCTGAACGCTCTGGAGATCATCGACATCTCCAACAATCTCGGCGACGCCAAGTCCATGGCGACCCATCCCTGCACCACCACGCACCGCGCCCTGGCCGAAGCCCAGCAGTTGGAGATCGGCCTGACGCCGGGCTGGGTGAGACTGTCGGTGGGGCTGGAGGGCGTCACGGACCTCGCCCGCGACCTTGAGCGCGCGCTGGACGCGGCTTAGGCGACCGCGGCCGGCTCCAGGGCGTAGACCCTGGAGCAATATTCGCAGGTGACATGGATCTGGCCGTCCGGCTCGACCATCTGGGCGCGCTCCTCCGGCGGGAAGGTCTGCAGCATTTCCACGATCCGTTCGTGTGAGCAGCGGCAGAAGCCATTGAGCGGCGTCGCCGGAAGCAGCCTCACGCCGTCTTCATGGAAGAGGCGGAAGAGCAGCCTCTCGCTGGAGAGGGCGGGATCCAGCAGCTCGTCTTCCCCAAGGGTCTCGAAAAAGGCCTGCGCGCGGGTCCAGGCCTCACGCGTTTCGCCGCGCGTGGCGTCTTCGGCGATGTTCTGAATCAGCAGGCCGCCGGCGCGCCAGTGAAAGCCCTCACCCACATCGGCCTGACCGACGGCGAGGCGCACCCGGGTGGGGATTTGCTCGGACTGAGCGAAATAGGTTTCCGCGCAGAGAGCCAGGGTTTCGCCCTCGATGGCGGTGACGCCCTGATAACGATCCATCTGAGGGCCCTGGTCAATGGTCATGATGAAGACGCCGCCGCCTAGCAAGGTGCCGGCGCCCGGACGCACAAAGCCTTCGCTGGCTTTGGCCACCCGTTCCGCATCAAAACGGCAATAGCCCCTCAAGGCCCCGCCCGTATCATAATCGGCCACCACATAGGCGACCGGCCCGGAGCCCTGGGCCTGGACGATCAGGCGCCCGTCGAACTTGAGGCTGGACCCCACCAGGGCCGCCAGGGCGCAGGCCTCGCCCAGCAGATTAGCCACGGCCTCGGGATAGGCGTGGCGGGTGAGAACCTCGTCGATGGCCGGTCCCAGGCGCGTGATCCGTCCCCTGACCGGCTGATCCTCGATCTGGAAGGTGGCGACGAGATCGTCCGGCGTGGGCTCTGTTGGGGTCGTGGGCACGTTATCGATATAGGCGCTCAGACGCCCATGTCACCCGATAACCGGTCTCAGCCGATGGCGCCGAAGCACCAGGCCAGGATGGACTTCTGGGCGTGGATGCGGTTTTCGGCCTCATCCCAGATCAGGGATTGCGGCCCGTCGATCACGTCGGCGGTGACCTCTTCGCCCCGGTGCGCGGGCAGGCAATGGAGAAAGACCGCATCCGGCGCCGCCAGGGCCATGAGCGCTTCGTCCACCTGATAGGGGGCGAAGGCCGCGACCCGGGCGGCATGATCGGCGTCGCCCATGGAGACCCAGCCATCGGCCACCACGCAATCGGCGCCCTTCGCGGCGGCGCGCATGTCCGCGGTGATCTCCACCTTTTCCGGCGCGTGGGCCAGATCCTCCGGGCGCGGGCGATAGGCGTCCGGGCAGGCGATGATCAGGCGGAAATTGAACTTGGCGGCCGCGTGGATGAAGCTGGCGCAGACATTATTGCCATCGCCGATCCAGGCGACGGTGCGCCCCGCGATGGGTCCGCGATGCTCCTCGAAGGTCAGGATGTCGGCCATGATCTGGCAAGGATGACTGCGGTCGGTCAGGCCATTGATGACGGGCACGCTGGCGCTGGCGGCGAAGGCCTCCACCTCCTCGTGCGCCACCGCGCGGATCATCACCGCGTCCACCATGCGTGAGAGCACGCGGGCGGTGTCCTCGATGGTCTCGCCCCGGCCAAGCTGCATGTCCGTGGCCGTGGCGATGATGCTCGCCCCGCCCAGCTGGCGGATGCCGGCGTCGAAGGAGAAACGGGTGCGGGTCGAATTCTTCTGGAAGATCATGGCCAGGGTCCGCCCGGCGCCGGGCGCATCGGCGTCCACCCGCGCCTGACCCCAGCCGCGGCGGGCGGCCTTGCGGGTCTTGGCGTCTTCCAGAATGGTTCTCAAGACCTGGGCGTCGAGGCGCCACAGGTCCAGAAAGTGGCGGGGCCCAATCAGGTCAGGACTCCTCACGCGGCGGCCTTGGCCCGCAGGGTCTCGCAGACGCGCTCCAGCTTCTCCACGGCCTCGCGCGCCTCCTCCGCCGTGATCAGCAGGGAGGGCAGGAGCCTCACGCAATTATCCCCGCCGCCGGCCACCAGAAGATGCTGGTCGCGGGCCGCGGCCATGAAGGCGCGGTTATTGGGGATGAGCTTGAGGCCGATCAGAAGGCCCTTGCCCCGCACCTCCTGAATAATGTCGGGGAAGCGGGCCGCCAGGCCGCTCAAGGCTTGGGTGAACTGCCCGCTGACCCGCCGGACATGATCGAGGGTCTCCTCGGCGCTCAGCTCCTCGAAGGCCGCGAGGCCCACCGCCATGGCGAGCGGATTGCCGCCATAGGTCGAGCCATGCGCCCCGACGCCCATGCCGCTCGCCGCCTGGCTGGTCGCCAGGCACGCGCCGACGGGGAACCCATCGCCCAGGGCCTTGGCCACGCACATGATATCCGGCGCGGCGTCCTTGGCCCATTCGTGCGCGAAAAGACGTCCCGTCCGGCCAAGGCCACATTGAATCTCGTCATAGATGAGCAGCACGCCCCGCTCATCGCAGAGCTTGCGCAGGCCCGTGAGGCAGGCCTCCGGCAGCGCGCGCGCGCCCCCCTCGCCCTGCACCGGCTCAAGGATCACCGCCGCGGTGGTGGGTCCGATGGCCGCCTTCAGGGCCTCATGATCGCCGAAGGGCAGGCTGACATAGCCCGGCAGGGCGGGGCCGAAGCCCTCCACATAGGCCGGATTGCCGGCGGCATAGACCGCCGCATAGCTGCGTCCGTGAAAGGCGCCCTCGAAGCCGATGATGTCGATCCGCTCCGCGTCCCCCCGAGCCCAGTGATATCTGCGGGCCATCTTCAGGGCGCACTCCACCGATTCCGTGCCCGAATTGGTGAAGAACACCACGTCGGCGAAGGTGGCCGCGCACAGACGTGTGGCCAGTTCTTCCTGGCCCGGAATCCGGAAGATATTGGAGACGTGCCAGAGCTTTTCCGCCTGGGCCTTGAGCGCCGCGATGAGCTTGGGATGAGCATGTCCCAGACCCGTCGTGGCGATGCCGGCCACGCAGTCCAGATAGGCTTCGCCCTCGGCCGTATAGAGGCGGGCCCCCTCGCCGCGCTCGAACGCCAGCGGCGCACGATTATACACGCCCAGCAAATGATCAGCGGGCGGAGCGACGGTGATTTCGGACATGGGTGAAAGGCCTCCGGTGATAAGGACCACGTCGCGCCAACACGGCGTCTTGTGGAAATCCCATCAGGAAGCGGCGCGTTTTCGTCTCGGCGGGCCCAGATGTCAATGCGCGGGACGGTCTTAGCAGAGGCTTTAGCCGCAGATTACGTAGATGGGTTCTTGGAAACTCCAACGCTCCGGGATTTTACGCCGAAGGCTATTCAGATGCCTGCGGCGCAGCGCTCTCGATGCCGCACAGCCTCGCGTCAAATCTGCGTAATCTGCGGATCAATCAGGTCTTGAGCCGATACCCGCTGGCGAACATCCAGTGACAGACCGCCCAGAGGACGCCGGTCAGGACCGCGGTGCTGATCACGCCCACCAGGATGGAACCGTCCGCCTGAGCGATGAAGCCATAACGGAACCCGGCGATCAGATAGAAAAACGGGTTGAATCGCGAGGCGGTGCGGAAGGGCTCGGGCAGGCTGGAGACCAGATAGAAGGTGCCCGAGAGGAAGGTCATGGGCATGATGATGAAATTGCTCACCGCCGCAATGTGATCGAACTTCACCGACCAGATGGCCGCCATGATGCCCAGAAGCCCCATGATCAGCGAGGCGCCGAGGCCAAAATAGATCACCGCCCAGAGATGGACGATATGCAGACTGGCGAAGGGCAGGACCGCCAGGGCCGTCACCGCCCCCACGACGATCCCCCGCGTGGCGGCGCCCAGGGCGAACGCGGCCACCTGTTCGGTCGGCGAAAGAGGCGGGGTGAGAAAGTCGCTCATCAGGCCATTCATCTTGGCCTGCAGCAGGCTGGAGGATGAGTTGGAAAAGGCGTTGGAGAGAACCTGCATCATGATCAGGCCCGGCGCGATGAAGGTCGCGAAGGCGACGCCTTCGATGGGCGGGCGGGCGCCGCGCACCGCGACCACGAACACCATCATGTAGAGCAGGGCCGTGACCACTGGCGCGAGCAGCGTCTGAGTGCCCACCTTCCAGAACCGGCGCACCTCGCGGAGATAGAGGGTCTTAAGGCCCTCCCAATTGGCGCCGCGATATTCCCGCGGCGGCGGCGGCGCGAGGGCCTCGGCCAGCATGTCTTTCATAGGGCTCATGTGAGCGCGCCACAGCCCCGGCGCAAGCGACCAAATAAGCATCTAGATGTTGATGTCTGTGGATGAATGCCTGGCGCCTATTGTATGCTATGGAAAGGTGGCAGACGATATGTTGTGTTACCTCGTCGCTTGAGCGGAGAGAGACACAATATCTAGTCGGCGGGGCCCGCGCCAGGGCGACGCCGTCGCGGGCCAAACGGAGGGCTTGAGCATGGGCTGGACCGACGAGAGGGTGGAGACTTTGAAGGCGTTGTGGCTGGACGGCCTGTCGGCCAGCCAGATCGCCAAGCAGTTGGGCGGGGTGACCCGTAACGCCGTCATTGGCAAGGTTCATCGCCTGGGCCTTTCCGGCCGCGCCACGCCGTCCCAGCCCAGTCCCGTGGCCTTCAAGCCTCCCAGAACCCGGCCAGCCGCGCCCAGTCCCGTCATTCACCGTCGCCCGACGCCAACACCCCCGCCCCCTCTTCAGGATCTGCGCCCGGCGCCGGAACTTCGCCTGACGCCGCGGATCGAGGAGCCGGGCGAGGCCACGGTGCTCACGCTCGGCCGCCACATGTGCAAATGGCCCATCGGCGATCCCTCCAGCTCGGAATTCACCTTTTGCGGTCGGCGCGCGGCGGATGAGCGGCCCTATTGCGTAGAGCACGCCAAGCTCGCCTATCAGCCGCAGCAGGCCCGGAAGAAGGCGAGCCCCAACGAGCTGGCGAGGTCGCTGCGCCGCTACATCTGACCGCTTTGCGCCGTGGCGCGGCCGCGGGTTTGGCGTACTGAACCTGTCATGACCGATCTCTCGCCACGCGAACGCGACGCCCTGGAACCGGACGCACCACCGTCCAACGCCGAGCCCTATAGCGTCTCTGAGCTGGCCTTCGCCCTCAAGCGGACCATCGAGACCGCCTATGGCTTCGTGCGCCTGCGGGGCGAGCTTTCGAAGGTCACCTTCCACGGCAATGGCCATGTCTATCTGGACCTGAAGGATGACAAGGCCTGCATCTCCGGGGTGATCTGGAAGGGCCAGGTCCGCGGCCTCGCCGTCCGGCCGGAAACAGGGCTGGAGGTTATCGTCACGGGCCGGGTGACGACATATCCCGGTCGATCTCAATATCAGATCATCATCGAGACCATGTCTCCGGCGGGCGTGGGCGCCCTCTTGGCCCAGCTTGAGCGGCTGAAGGGCCGGTTGATGGCGGAGGGGCTGTTCGACGCCGCCCGCAAGCGCGCGCTCCCCCCTCTGCCGGCTGTCATCGGGGTCATCACCAGCCCCACCGGCGCGGTGATCCGCGACATTCTCCACCGCATCACCGAGCGCTGGCCCTGCCACGTCCTGGTCTGGCCGGTGGTGGTGCAGGGCGACCAGGCCGCCCTTCAGATTATCGCCGCGATCCAGGGCTTTGGCGCGCTCAGCCCCGAGGGCGCCGTGCCGCGTCCGGACCTGATCATTGTCGCCCGGGGCGGGGGGTCAGTCGAGGATCTCTGGCCGTTCAATGACGAGGCCCTGGCCCGGGCCGCGGCGGCCTCGCCGATCCCCCTTGTCTCCGCGGTGGGTCACGAGACCGATACGACGCTCATCGATTTCGCCGCCGACCGCCGCGCGCCCACCCCCACCGGCGCGGCCGAAATGGTGACGCCTGTCCGGGCCGAGCTCATGCGGGCCCTCGCCGACCAGGACCGGCGTCTCAGCGCGGCCGTTCAACGCCGGGTGGAGCGGGGTCGGGCGCGCCTGGCCGAAGCGGTGGGGCGCCTGCCCCGGGCGCCCGATCTCCTCGCCATTGCGACCCAGAGGTTGGATCTGGCGGCGGGGCGCCTGGAAGCGGCCCTTGGCGCGGGGGTGGCGGCGCACCGCCACCAACTGACCGTGGTCGCCGCGCGCCTGCGGCCAGGCCTGTTGGAGCGGGACATCGCCGAACGCGGACGGACCTTGGCCAGCCTTTCGGCGCGGCTAACTCCGCTCGCGCAACGCCGGATCCAGCGTCTGGCCGAGCGCCTGGTCAGTTTGGCGCAGGTCCACGCCTCCCTCGATCCCAAGGGTCCTCTGAAGCGCGGCTTCGCCATGATCAAGCACGCCAATGGGAGTCTGGCGCGTTCGGCGGCGTCCCTGACCGTCGGGGAGAGCGTGGCCCTTGAATTCCATGACGGCGAGCGCGCCGCGGTGGTGGAGGGCGCCGCGCCCCGGACGCGCAAACCGCCGTCAAACCC
>Ga0116231_10009398_pt1 | contig 16527 bp, 15 predicted proteins | sample S1TSphgellanicum_2_FD_89695 | JGI IMG/M metagenome (GOLD analysis project Ga0116231, IMG submission 89695) | Host-associated microbial communities from peat moss isolated from Minnesota, USA - S1T2_Fd - Sphagnum magellanicum MG | ecosystem: Host-associated > Plants > Peat moss > Unclassified...
ACCCCCCCACTGTCCCCCATCGACCTACACACCTATATATTTAAATTAAAAGTAGACTCTTCCCCATCTACTTACTGACCTATAAATTTAAAATGTGCTACTTTCATCCCCACCCACCTACCGGCCCTTCCACCGTCTTACCTACCATCATTTTAAATAGGTACCTACCAAACCCCACCTACATAGCTACACCTACCTACATGGTTGCCACTCCAATAGACCCCCTATGGTTGACAACGATGAGGAACGGATAAAACGAACGTATTGCATGGAGCTTGCTCTTGTTCATTGAAACAAAATAAATAAGGGGATGATTAAAGTATTTAACAACCCCTTTATAAGGGTATTGCAAGTTGTGCTGAAAGAATGTTTTCCATGGGGATATTGTAAACCAAGCGGATAATCAAAGCGATAAGGAACTCTAGTTCAATTTAGACACATTTAATGCATGTTGTACTTAGGTTCATAAAACAAAATACTCAATGAACATGCATTACCCCATTCTAGGTATCCCTAAAATAGTTCGGGCTCCATATCATATCTTTCAACAATTGGAGGTGTATTGCATAGCCCTACCAAAACTTAGAAGGCACTACCCTCATTGGATTACATTATAAACACCATGGGCTGAATTATTTTGGTTTAGGCTATTAGAAGGGTATTTTTCATGCCCAAAAAGACTCAATGAACATGTAATACCCCTCTCAAAGTATCCGAAAAATACATTGGGCTCCATAACATATCTTTTGACACATGGAAGGGTATTCGGTAACCCTACCAAAACCTACAAGGAAACCAATACCCTCATTAGGATATTTTGTGATTAAACACCAAGGGTCTATGTTACTTTTAAAAGGGTATTGTTCATGTTCAAAACTACTCAATACGCCTACCATACCCCTCATAGGGTATCCTAGAAATACATTAAGCTCCATAACATATCTTTTGAAACTTGAAGGAGTATTGCGTAGCCCTACCAAAACCTAGAAAGAATGCAATACCTTCATTGGGCTACATTATAAACACCATGGGTTGAATTATTTTGGTTTAAGCTATTAGATGGGTATTTTTCAAGCCCAAAAAGACTCAATGAACATGCATTACCCCTCTCAAGGTGTCCCAAAAATACATTGAGCTCTATAACATATCTTTTGAAACTTGGAGGAATATTGCATAATTATACCAATTTTTACAAGGAATGCAATACCTTCATTGGGCTACACTATAAACACCATGGGTTGAATTATTATGGTCTATGTTATTAAAGGGGTATTGTTCGTGCCCAAAAATATTCAATGAACATGCAATACCCCTCTCAAGGTATCCCATAAATACATTGGGCTCTATAAGATATCTTTTGACATGCGGAGGGGTATTGTGTAACCCTACCAAAACCTACAGGGAAACCAATACCTTCATTAGGGTATTTAGTAATTAAACACCATGGGTTTAAACTATTAGAAGGGTATTGCTCATCCTGAAAACTACATAATACACTTGTAATACCCCTTATAACTTATCTTAGAAATACATTGGGCTCCATAACATATTTTTTCAAACTTGGAGAAGTAATGCATAACCTTACCAACATGGGTTCAATTATTTTGGTCTAGACCATCATAGGGGTATTGCTCATGCATAGGAATATTCAATGCACATGCATTACTCCTTTTAGGATATCCCAGGAATCATTTTGGTTCTATAACATATCGTTTGAAACTTCAAACGGTATTGCATAGCCATACCAAGACCTAAAAGGAAAACAATACTTGCATCATATTGCAATAATATTATAAACCATGAAACAAAAGGATATTTTTTTAAAAATTTATTCCATGCTCAATATAACATGCCGTACATATTGATTCAAGTAAATGAAGGTATTGCAAAGTTCTTCACATTGATGGCAAGTCATTTGAACAAAGTTATGGAATTTAAATGCAATACCTGCATCATCCTAGGATATTTACATTCACCATGGAACATAATAATATTTTTTAAATATTTGATTCCCTGCCAATATATCATGAAATTCATGTTTTCAAAATTTATCGTGATGTGTAGTGTCGTGATGTACAGTGTCGTAAGGGTGTAAATCCATAGTAAATTCTACCAAACAAAAAATTAGTCAAAGGTAAAAACTAATCAACCAAAAAGAGATGCACTCACATATATATACAATGCACAAGAGGAGGCTGAGATGAAATTCCCATGTATCCCCCCCTAGACTTGAGCCAGAAAAAGTGTGGCATGGTCTGAATAAAAATCAAGGTGCTATAGGAAAACATGATGAACAATACCAAATGTTAGCGGGAACTTGAGTGAGCTTCAGCTTGAGGTAGAATAGATGGTATCCACTATTACAATTATCGCAAAGTAACATCTAATCAACATCATCTATCCTTTGACATACCTGACATGGATAGTCAAGTGGAGGAATCCAAGTTGACGTGATGATGGTATGATCCAAATTTGGTAGGTGGCAAGGCGCACAGTTTTTGGAGTGATTTCAAATTGTGCATCCATTAGTTCCTTGCAACTCTAACACACCTGAAGGCATGATCGCCTTAATCCTTAAAATAGTGTGACTGGAAGAAGTGTTTAAAATATCATTACGTTGTCACTGGAGATACACAAAGTCACCAACATCAAATTGTTTCACCTTAAGTTTCTAACTACCACTTCATGTGTTTGCATACTGTAAGGTGTTTCGATGTTATGCAATGGATAAGTCCTCCATGGCCATGGGCATAACCCTCTTGAATAGAGTAACCTTCTTTGCGATGACCCTAACCCAAGTGGTTGGAGAGTCTAAATCCACAACCTAGTCCATTTGAACAGTAATGGAAGAGGGTGGAATGGGATGTTTTCCAAAAAGTAGAAAGTAAAGAGACAAATGAGACAAAAGGCATGTTTGGACATCCTATAACCCATGGCGATGTAAGGTAAGGCCAAGTCCCAATCCTCTTTGTTCCTAGTGAGGCAAATTTTCCAAAGTCCCTTTTTGTATGTCTGAACCATCCTTTCTGCAAGGCCATCAGCTTGGGGATGATCGTTTGAAGTCCGGTGATGGTCAATGAAAGCATGATCAAGTAGGTCTTGGAATTCTCCTCTGAATTCTAATCCTTGATGAGTAAAACATTTAGCACAAGCCCCAAACCTACTTAGGACTTGTTGTAAAAAAGCCTGGCTAATGTTGTATGATGACTTGTCCAATAGCGCAACAAGCTTGACCCACTTTGAAAAATACTCAATCATAATCATGATATAAACATTACCCTTAGAGGTCTGTGGTAACTTTCCAGCTAAATCACATCACCAACAATGGAACATGCCCTGAATGTAGAGTGGAGAAAGCATGAACTATTGAGAGGAAAAGGAAGTTCTCACTCTATCACATTGTTCACACCTAACAATGACGTTTCGGACTTGAGCACACATACCTCTCCAATGGTAATGAGGAGCGAAAAGGCTATAAGTATGTTTAACTCCAAAGTGTCCAAGCTTTGAATGTACCTTTTAAATAAGACCAGGTCGTTCATGTGGTGGAAGAACCACTCTGTCGTCTTGTGGTAAGCATCGAACAAGGTGATTATCCTTCCATGAATAATGTTTAGACTACTGTTGTATGCGATCCCGATGACTTGATGTAATTTGGGGAAGGTATTTCCCATGCTAAAGAAACTTCAGAGTGGTTGGTCAAGTTACATGCAAATTCCATCGTTTAAGTCCCCTCATATATCCAAAATTAGATGATGAACCAAGTTACATTGTAGTACTACAAGATAATTAGATGCATAAGACACATGTACTACTAGAATCTAGTTGAAGTCTTGCCTGGCTTCTGAGAATTGTTCAAAAGTAGTGAGGAGTTTCCGCGACATGGAATCTGCATTCTGATGTGTAATACTAGGTCGATGAATAACCTTGAACTCATACTCTTGAAATATAAGCGCCCAATAAGCTAACTTACCGATAAGCTTGTCGTTGGTCATCAACCATTTGATAGGCTGATGATCGGTATACAAAGTGAACTTGGTGCCGTAAAGATAGGGCCTAAAATGTACGATGGCCCATACAACATCAAGACACTCCCCCTTGTATGAAGAATAGTTGCTTTCAGCCTTATTGTTGCTTCGGGATGCATAGGCAATAACATATCCTATGCCTTCTTCATCAAGTTGGCTAATAATAGCACCAATACCAAGAGCACTCCAGTTAGTGTGTAGAATGAAAAACCTTGCTAAAATCAAGTCTTCTTAGAATGGGGAACTCTAAAAGCTTTTCCTTGAGTGTGTTGAAAGCTTCCTGAGCTTCTTCACTTCATGTCCAAGCAATATCCTTTTTTAACAATGCATAAAGAGGATGAACAATAGTACTAAAGTCTTGGACATAAATCCTATAGTAATTACATAGTTTGATGAAGCTCCTCAAAGTGTGAACATTAGTAGGATTAGGCATCTCCAAAATGGCTACTACTTTGGCCCAATGAACCATAATACCATTTGGCAAAAAAATTTGTCCAAGGTAAACAACGAAGGTGACAGCAAATTCACACTTTTTAGGATGGATCTTCATATTGACTTCGTGGAGCCTCTTGAATAACTCTTCAAGATGAGGCAAGTGTTACACAAGTCCCTTAATATGCATTAGGACGTCATCTATGTAGCACTTCAAGAAATCTGCCCCTTCTAAAACCTGGTCCATGACTCACTGAAAGAACACAGGTGCATTCTTTAATTCAAAAGGCATCATAAGCCATTCCACAACTTGTTACATCCATGGAATGTTATTTTCTTGCAATCCTTCGTAACAAACATAATCTGGTTGAAACTTTGCCTTGAATCCACAATTGTGAAGATGTTTGAATCTCCAATGTTATCAAACAATTCTTCAGGGATGGGCATGGGGTACTTGTCTTGAGGTGTAACCAAGTTCAAAGGCCTATAATCCCCGCACATCGTTTTCTCAGTCCATCATCCAGTTGAACCCTTCTTTGCTAGCATTACTATAGCGACTACAAAATCAGAACTTGATGGTTGAATGAAACCAACCTCATGGAGTTATTTACATCTTTCATCTACCAGTTCCCACTCATGCTTGCTCAACCTATGCCTCCTCCGATAGATGGGTGTCTCATCTATAAGGTCTATAGAAAACTACATGGTCTTACACCTACCTAAGTCTTTCATTGAGAATGGGAACACATTCTCATACTTAATGAGCAAATTTGTGACCTAGTTGTTCTCCTTCTTAATGAGCTAGTTCCCCATAATGAAAAGGTAGTTGGAAACACATGGAATGTAGTTGGAAAATGTGTTTGAAAAACCTCGTGTATTGGGTTTTCCACTATCTAATTATGTAGATTTGTAGAAGGTTGTAATTATTTCTCCAAAAGCTAATGTACCTCCAAGTGTATTAGAAACAACTTGAGTCAAATTACATGGTACCTCCTCCCCCCCAATATTAAGAGTGAAGTGTAAAGTGTTGAAGATTGGCAAGTGTACTTGGTCAGGGTGCCATGTAGTCGCATTGCTAGAACTACAAGTTGATTGAATTAGTGATGGCGTTGTGTACATTTGAAAGAGTACAGAGGTTACCAATAATCATGTAAGGGAGTTCAAGTCCATGCCTCTCCCTAGTAGAGCGTTACACTCCAATTTAATCACCTTAGTGTGACTAATAGTGCTAGTTTGGAACCCCATAGCCCTTTCTCTTTCTTTTGGGCTTGGTTCATCCCAAGTGGCTGAAGCATGGTAATACACCAGGCTTGGTCCATCTCCTTGAAAGGTGTGTGCTCTTGGGAAGGAGACAAAGGTGGGCTAAGCACCTCTTGGTTTCCTATTATGTTCATAGGAAACCAAAGAAGTTTTTCTTGCCTTATAAGTAGTTAACAGGAGCTTTAATCATCCAATATGTGAAAAACCTATAGGTTGGGGTCTCTGATGGTGTATATCAAAGCCAACTACAAAATTGAGAGTGGTGTAAGGTTGGTCCACCAATTGCGTGGTTAGTGCGCATAGGAATTACATTGTGCCACATCGAGTAATAGCGGTTCTCCAAGGTAATGTTTGACTAGCATGTAGTGCTCTTGGACTTTCTCCCTTTGGTCAAGATGAGAAAGAATGTTCTCAATTACATAACCAAGCGTAGGAGAAATGGATTGAGCCTAAGTGATCAATCGTACCATGTCCGTGAAAAGATTAAATCTTATGTCACTCAAGCTTTTTCCAGATCTAGCCGCTGAAAAATCCTTGACACTCCCAACCTGAAATGATGAGGTCCACAAGGCCAAGTAATTCCATATGCTTCTTCTAAATTAGTTGTATGTCAGAAGGCAAAAAAGTGAAACTCGGCTTCCACGTGGTGATTATAAACTATTGTGAAAATCTGGTTGTGAGTTCCATCATTCTTGATGGCGCCACTTGCTTTGCAATAGGATCAATGTCTACATAGAAATACCTCTAAACGACCATCCCAAATTGTAATAAGGCTTCAAGACTTGTACCAATACCACCAAAAAACTCTAGTAATGTAATCCCCTCTTTAGGTGATGTCTAAGTGATTAACTAACGAAGTACTGGTTTAATCAATTCGCATGGCTCTTCATGTTCTCAAAACTAGATAGAGCTTTGACCAAGGGCTGGTGGGCTACTTTGAACCTCTATAAAACCTCTAGTCTATGTTGAATGTCTATAGGACCCACTTTCAAGCTTTTAGTAAGTTGGGCGTAAGCTCCCTCCTCTTCATCTCCTTCTATCCACTCGTGGCTAGCTTGTTGGGTGTAGGAAATGGTATGTGTTTCCTTGAGCATATAATAGTGAGCCATAGGACTATGGTTCCCATGTAAATCAAGGGGTATGTATCCTAGGTGGTGGCGATCGGTCTCCCAATCCATTCAGTAATACGCATGTTCGAATTAGTTGTCAATTGTGAAAACTTAATGGAAACATGGCCTCTTGCCCAATGAGCACATCATAACTGGTGGCATTGGTGACTAACCATCTGACCTATAGGCAAAGCTCCTGATCTATACCTTCATTGAATTTAAGTGCAATCAAATCAAAACTCTCCCTAAATACCCCCTCTACGCTCCCACTAGTGATACGAATTTGCCACATAGATTTTCGTAGTTTAAAGCCGAGCATGCCCATCTTCTTGGCAAATTGAACTCCAAGAATCATTGGTTGGGCTTCTGTATCAAGAAATACCACTCTAGGTGTATGTCCTCCCACCTAGATTGTTGATTTAGTATTGTCAACAATGGCAACTCCGATGGCGATGGAAGTTCTTTCATTAGGCACCACCTTCGGAAATGAGTGAAAGACTTTGTGGATAGAATGGCTACCCACAACACCTTTGTCGAATAACAAATCCACAATTGAAGTGTTTTTAGTTCCCTTCTAATATATGAATGTAAAATCAAAGGTAGGAGAACGCACTAATTTAGCCATGCTAGAACTAGTGACCAAATTACGAACGCCATCTACAACACGTGAGCTAATCGAGTGTCTCTCCAAGGTGTTGGATGGGACCCCTATAGCATGTGGATTAGGGATTGGTAGAAGACCTAATGTAGTGTTCAGGGTATCTTTTAGTACTACAATTATGTCCTTGGTGTTTAGCTTCAAATCCTAAAAACTAAACAACAATGTATTCACAAACTTTTGCGCCACTTCACGCATTTGAAGTTGGCACTCCATAAGCTAATCAGTGGAAAAATTGTGTGTTTTCCTAATGTACATATATTCATGGGGCACGAGAATTTGATGCCCTAGCAGCTTGTGGTGTAGTAGTCTCCTCCCCCCTCACCAACAAGGTGCATTTTTTTTTCATGTTAAGAGGACGAAAAAATTGTGGCATGACTATTCAAGCTCTTCTAGCCCTGATAATAGGATTTGAACCAAATGTGAGTCCATTAGTCTGAATTACCTACTTAGTGGCAAAAACTATGGGTGCCACATTAGCCTCTTATGTCGCAAAGTAGGAAGGGCAAAAAGAAGTGGCAAATTTTAGTGTGACACTAGAATTGTGTGCATTGGAAAGAACATACTCCCTAACCATGGCATCTTGTGAGAGGCCATAGAACGACTTAGGAGGTCCCTCCCGTGATCCTAAACCCTGTATAGGTTGGGCATGACTAGCTGGTTGGGAAAATTTGCCTTTTAGATTAGCAAGTTGCACCCTCAATGATTCGAGTTCATTTTGCAAAGTTTGAATTTGAGCGGCATGGGCCTGAAACACCTCCCTTTTGTTAGCATTGTGCTCCTTTTTCTTAGTATTATTATTGGAATTACCCTTGGTGGGGAAAGCCTAAGTGGGAGGCTCAGGTGCCTTGGTTTTTGGTTAAAGGGCAACGGAAGATGCTGGTATATTTTGTTGTGGTAATCAGAGTTACTTTTGTTCCGGGAACTTGGCAAAACAAACAGCTTCTTGGTGTCCCTCTTTCCCACAATAATCACAAAAGAGATCCTTAGAAGGAATGTTGCACTCATTAGCTTTGTGGGCAGGATTGCCACAATAGTTGCAAGAAGGTAGGATGGGTGCAGCCGAATGCACCGCTTTAGCCCTTGAAAAAGACTGTGTGATGATTTGGTTGGCGAAGTTGGTGGAGGCTGAGGCCTTGAACATGATGGAGGCCTCATAGTATTGGCCTCATAATGTGCATGAACCAAAGCCGGCTTTTCAAAAATGTTGTACACATCCAACAAAATGTACGAGTCTCCAAATTCTATAGAAAACCTGTAGTAAAACCTGCGCATGGAGTGTAGGAATATTTTCCAACAAACGAAAATACCAATGGGTAGCTTCCAGGTTTGTGATGCTTTGGATATCCTCTTTAAGCTTGAGAAGCCTCTTGTAGAGCATCTAGAGGGTTTCATCTTTTTGTCGAGAGAAGGTGGCAAACTGCAGAATTTTTTTAAAACTCTTAACCGAAAATTCTAGCTCAAGAACTCGAAAGAATTCCCCCACTGGATCAGCAAATGTTGGTGCATCGATGGTGGGAAGAATGTCTACAATAGTAGTAATGAGTTGTTGAGGCAAAAAACTTACTGAAGTAGGTACCATATCTGGATTATTAGGCATAGTCTCATGATGTGGAATGGCAGTTTGAGAGGTAGTGGCAATGGTTGTCGCATAAGCTGGATTAAGGATCTAGGTGACACCCAAAATCCTTGGTGAATGTTGCTCGTAGACATCCAATGCCTCAAAGTGCACATAACGGGCTAGTTGTTTGAATGTGAACGCCTTAGTGTAATTAACACCATATTTGAGCTCCAATTCATAAACCATGATTGAGAAAGTTGCTTTGAATTCCTTCAAAGAAATGATACCTGGCCTTCTGCTAAACTTCTCAATTCTCCTAGAGGAACTGCTCACCTCCATGGTGTATATGGGTGTAGAAGTCACAATTTGTAACGGAATATACGGTGATGGTGTGAAAGCTAGTGCGGCAGCAAACGTACCCCACTTATTAACCCCTCCAAATGGACTCTGATGTACCGTTGATGTAATGTGACTTGAACTTGAATTCCTGGTAGGAGTTATATTGGATGACGGTGGTGTTGTAAACATCTGATGGTACCATTGTGAAGATCGTGAGCTCAAAGAAATCGACTCAAATGATTGTGTGTTACTTCATAGCTAATACCTTGGCTTTGGTTGAACGGTAGTGCTTTCATCATCTAAGGACATGGTGTTGTCCCATGCCCCAAAATTTTGTAGTAATACAGAGCACTAGATATGGTTTGAAAATTATGGTATTGGATACATATGTACATAGTATATACGATTTGAAAAATACGGTGTGTCGACGGGGATGAACGGCGATGAATGGACATCGATGGACGAAAGTAGCTGGACAGACAAAACTAGACGAACGAAATTGGACAAAAGTCGAACGGATGTCGAACGAGAGTCAGACGAACGTTAAACGAAAGTCAGACGGATGTCAGACGAAAGTCAGATGGACGTGTCCGTTCAACGAAAGCCGGACGGATGTCGAACGAAAGTTAGACGAATGTCGGACGAAAGTCGAATGGACGTCAGACGAAAATCAAACAAACGTCGAAAAAAAGTCAGACGAGAATCAGATGAACATCGAACGAAAGTCAAACGAATGTAAAAAAGGAGTTGGATGAATGTTGAACAGAAGTTGGACGGACGTCAAATGAACGTTGAACAGAAGTTAAACAAACATCAAACGAAAATCAAACAAAAATAAAAAAAAACCTCAAACATACGTTGAATGAATGTTGGACGGACATCAAACGAAAGTCAAACATAAATCAACTACAACAACATAATGGCCACAATGTTGGACACAAGCTTTACAACAATGGTAGCCACGGTGCTAAACACGAGCTCTACAACAATGGCGGACGACAATGCGACAACCACAAGGCTAGACACGAGCTCTAAGCAAAGGCAACCGGTTCAAAGGAAGGAAACGCAGGAGTAAGCAATTGACTAACAAAAGTTCATCCAGGCTTCTTTTCAGAAGCGGCAACCTCATACATTGAGACACAACATCTAAAAGCTCGAAAGCAACAACAACTACAACAACAACAACACCAGCAACAAAAGAAACCCAAAAAACTCAAAGCTAAAAAACTTGCCACTTTTAACAATAAGCAATAGAGAGCAGTTTATCTAGAATTAAATTGAAAAGAAGGAAAAAAAAACGTAGTGTATGTAAATGGTGGCCATGTAATAGCCATTGTGAGCATCTAGAAATCCAATCTGATTATAAAGGAAACTCTCCTTGACAAAAGAATTCTAAAAACACTAACAAAAGAAGGGAAGAGCTTGGCCTTTTATACAATTGCTAATAAGCTGAAACCCTAAAACACTTAATAGCTTACAATAACCTAAAAACGTACATTAACCCTAAAAGGCATGAATAGCATGCCTATAACCGGCCGTCATGTATGAGACCATGCATACAGGCATGACAAATTATTTATTCACCTTACAATATGATTTAACATATATATATAAATGAACATAATGGAAAATTAGTCACATAGATGGTACAAGTGTTTAGCTTTTAATGTAAACTTTACTAATTAATGTTAGAAATCAGAATTTGGCAAAATCAAAAAATTAAAAATTCATGCTTAACATTTTTTCAATGATGTAAATATTTATGTTTTTCCTTCTTAAAGTTGTAAACTCATTTCAAAAAATAAAAACATAAAGTCTGTAATTTCATAATATTTTAATAATATTTTAATGCATGTTTTAAAAAATTAATTAAAGCACATGATTTTTTACTTTTTAAATGGTCTTTCCCATATATTAATTCTATGTATGATTAAAATTTGATTAAAATTTGATTAAATTTTTTTTGACATATAATAAATAATTTTTAGCCTAAATAATTATATAGAAGGTCGGAAACAATTTATATTTTATAAAGATATAACACAAGTCCTTATTAAAAAATGAGGCTTCTAGAACTTTGAAATTTCTTCCAATTGTGGTTGTTTAAAATTTGTGCTCCAAATGCTTTGAAAGTAGCAATTGAGTTGGGCTTTGGTATGTAATCATTTTGTAATGGATGTAGCATGATTTTACCAAGGATCCATTATTTAAATCCTTGCATTTATGATGATTATAAACTAAAATACTATCAACTTGCAAAAAATTAAACTTGAAATAATTTCTTGGTCACAATTTTGTCTCCATTTTCATGCATCCCCTACATCAAAGGTGGTTATTACATTACATGAATTTTTCTAGAAATCATCAACCCATTGAAGGCATTGGCAATGCCATGGTTAGTGTGTGTAACATTAAATGTGCAATACCAATTTAGAGAGTTTTTGAGAACCCAAATTTGGGTCAAATTTTGTAATCTTCTTTAACTATTTTTGTTGTGATTTTCTTTGAGTACCTATTGAGATGCTACGACCTCATGAAAACTAGAAATTTAAACATGTGGAATGAAACGATAAGTAAGTTTTAAAACCTTTTCAAAATCATTTGCCTAAACAATTGACTCAAAATCAAAACATTATCACACCATATCCCTTGCAAATTTTACAACAAAATTAAGGTATTAGCTTCATCAATGGCCATAATTAATGGGTTGTAGTCCAAATGAGTTGTGAGTCAAATTCTTTAGGTACAATTGCAAAATTTCAAAGTGAAAACTGAAAATAATGCACTATGAAACCAATATATAACTTATGTAAGTTGTTACTTTTAATCCGAGGCTTTGGAATTTTATAACAAAATATTGACAATGAAGATTTATAATTTGTACTAGATGTAACCTCTTGCTCCTCCACATTAAGTAATGTCCCACATTAGCTACACAACAAACACACAACTGTCATGCTTCTGCTAACTAGCAAGCAAATAGGACACACAGTGCAATAAACATTATAATGGGTATGGTTGGACAATGCAAGTGGTGGTATAATTAGGAAAATTAAGTCTTTCCTTATAACATAAGTTTTTTTAGAATCAAGTGTGTTTTCTTTGAAACCTCAAACAAATTCTAGTTCTCAAAAGTATTCCTTTTGTGATTTTTGTGATTGTTAGTCAATTATTTGTGAACATGAAGATCAGATGACCATCTATTGATTATAGATGGTGTTTTTGTTTCTTGCTTTAGACACATTTGGAGAGGCACATTGGATATTTGTTAAAATGACCCATTGTTATGTATAGTGTAATTTGTTCAAGATGTTTTTCTATTTTCAAAGAGAACTAAAAATTTCCCAAATATAAGTTATTAATATTATACATTTTATTAATGCATATAATTGAATACTAATTATATGTAATTTGTGTTTATGTTTCATTTAATTTTTGTTTGAATCGATGGCTTCAATAATGATCTAATATCCAAAGTTGGATCTATAACTTGCAGTCTTGCAAAGATCTTGAAAAAAGAAAACATGGGTATAAATTTGCAAAACACTTGAGAAGAAGATATCTTGAAAAAGAAGAAGATAGGTATCCATTTGTAGACAATTTGAGAAGAAATCTAATGACAAGTCAAATTAGTGGGTGCAGCACACAAGCTATAAGTCATATCAAGCAAAATCAGTTGTTGGAAAAAAGAAATTGCCTACTCTCCAATCTACTGGAAATTATTTACCCATCAAACTAACAATGTATTCGAGGTGGAGTTTTTTTTAACCAAATGATGACGAAGTGCAACGACGATGTTGTAAGTAAATATTTGATTTGGTGACAACAATATAGACATCTTAAATAATCTTTCCAAGCACCCATATGGAAGCACTTGGATAGGCACTTGCACATTGAACAAGCCCAAATTCTTTTTGCAATGGAAAACCAAAATGTGTTTTAGAGGAGCATGGGAATGTTATAATAAATCATAGGGTGAAGGAGGTTTGTTCTCCATGTCCCACCACACCACTATCATTACAACAATAGAGATAATGTCACAACCCTACTTTGAAAGAGTGTGAGGATGAGACTCACACTCCCGAACTGGGGACTTGGGAGTCCTTTGGGACTCTCAAAACTTTAGAGTTCTATTACAGGGGTCAAAACACCTCACATTGGGGTGTTTTTTATATCATTGGAAAGCTAGCAAAGTGTCTATGTCGAAAATGGGCTCGCATGGGCCATTTGGACATCTATAACACATGTTATGGCAGAAAGAAAAGCCAGGAGTCAAATTGACAGTTTGACTTCCAACCACTAAAAGTCGAGAATCGACCTGACCCCGGTGTGTGCAGGTGGAGTGCAACACACCGTTGGAAAGCTCTTGAGGAGAGCTACAATTTTTTTTTGGACCTCATCCCAATCGGAGGTCTAAGCAAAGAGTTACGATCTCACAAAGTCCCGGGAGTCCAAACCAAGGCAATTTCGGGACTCTTCCTTGGGAGTCCCGGGACAAAAAGCCATTTGGATGTGGGTGTCGCGGAGAAGCACAGAGAATAATATATGGGGGAAGGTGGTGGCTTCCCCTGAGTTCGGGCCGTGGTGAGTCTTGTGAATCCAAAGTTGCCCGTGGCTTGTCCTAGCACTAAAGGTGTTCCAGAAAGTGAATTAACCAACTTGTTGGTTGGTTTGATGCATGTTCGAATAAGTAAATAAAGCTTGTCACTCTTCCTAGTCCCATTGCGGAGCTTCAGCACGCCCCTCTACCCCTTCTAGTGCTAAGAGCTGGGAACATGCCCTGAGTTCCTCACAATTCTGATGTTTGAATAATTTAGGCCCACCTTGGGTCTAACTAAGAACTCAGGAGTGCGTCAGAGAAACAACAACAATATAACTAACTTCCATAATGTTTTAAAGATGATAACTAATTGTAAAAAATTAGTGCTTGAGTTGATGTTTATTCACGGAAAAGGGTTTGGTCTTAAAAGCTTCTAAAAAACCTTCAAATTTCGTTTCAAGTATGATTTGGATCAAAAAATAACTGGGTATGAGAATGTTCATAAACTCTTGGAAGCCATGCTAGTTAGAATTTGTGTGGATTTGAAAACTTTATGAGGGCCAAATTGTTATGCAATGTTTTCAACACCTTGAGAAGCTAAACATGACTCAATCGTGTAATTCCTTGTGCAGATTGAATGCACCACAAAGTTAGACAACACTATAGTTATTAGCATTAAATTATTACTACATCAGGCATGATGATGTTAAATCCTCCAACTCTTGTTGAGCACAATAATGATTCTGCTGTGAATGGAACTAGTTTGAGATGTTCACCACTTGGATCATCAAATTGACATTTCAAAAAAAAAATGGAGTAGATTGTCCAAGAAAAGACTTGGGCATTAGGTGGCTAGTCAAATGGCTAATAGAAATCATGTCTTTCATGCATATGATCTGTATGTTACTTCATGTGATTAGACTTGTCTATGATGATCAAAGATTAGTACAAATGTCATTTTAAACATTGGGTGAATGTGCCCAAGCTCCATTTTCATGCATCCTAGTTCTAGGTGATTTTTATTTCTCAGATATCCCTGATTCAGTGATGTGATCATCTTACCTTAATTGAATATAATCAAGTTGTTGCCTCAATCTCTAGCTTGATAAACCTCTAAGGATTGCCTTTTCAAAATTAAATTCATCAAAGACATGAACACCAAAGCAATCATTTTAACAAGAGTAAACACCAAATGTTCCCCCTTCTTTAAGCAATGGTCCATTGCAAATGCTTTCTAATGATCATAAAATCTAATATTGCATATAAGCTCACTTGCCAGCTACATCCATTATCTCTTCCTTGCAGAGTTAGGACCTCTTGCATTGTTGAGTTATGTTGCCTCTAAAATGCAGCTAGAATTTCTTACAACACAGCAATGCAATATTGTATCATTGATGAATATTTCCAAGCAAGACATAAGCATCTCTCATCAACCCTAGCATCAACAAAATCATCCTCGTTGTTTTTCTTTTTGGGGAACATAAAAAAAATCCTTTAATAAGAACCCTGACTTGTTTCAATCAAGGTTTAAGGTTTAGAAAATCAAGGTTTTAATTGAATTTTGAAGTATAAGTACCTAATATCATGTACGTTTAATCAATGTATTTTCTTACCTCTATGTAAAATTTATTTTACAATATCTCAAATAATGATATACTTAATTGATTAATGTATGAATGTATTATTATTTTTGCATTCTTATACATATAATATCTTAATAGCCCAAAGGTTTTATGGGATACCCAAAAAAGGGTAGTGCATGTGAATTGAGTACTTCTAGGCATGAACAATACCCCTCCGATAGCCCGAACCAAAGTAATTGAGCCCATGATGTTTGCAAATTACCCCTAATAGGGTATTGTTTTTCTTATAAGTTTAGGCAATACCCTTCCAAGTTTCAATATATATGTGATGAAACCCAAAAGATTTTTTATATACTTTAAAAAAGGTATTGCACACCCACTGAGTAATTTTAGGCACAAGCAATACCCCTCCAATAACTTGGATTAAAATAATTTAATCTATATTGTTTATAAAATATTCTCATGAAAATATTGCGTTCCTTCTAAGTTTTGCTAGGACTATGCAATACCCCTCCAAGACTCTTGAAATATGTTATGGAGCCCAAGGATTATAATAGGGGTATTACATGTGCATTGAATAATTATGGGCATAAGCAATACCCTTCCAATAACCTAGACCAAAATAATTTAATCCATAGTGTATACATAATACCTTCTTGAGGGTATTGCGTTCCTTTTAAGTTTTGTTAGGGCTAAGTAATAGCCCTCTAGGACTCTTGAAATATGTTATGGAGCCCAAAGGATTTATAATATATTTTAATAGGGGTATTACATGTGCATTGAGTAATTATGGGCATAAGCAATACCCCTCTAATAGCATGTACTAAAATAATTCAATCAATGGTGTTTACAAATAACCTCATGCGGGTATTACTTTCTGTGAGGCAACTTTTGTCCCTCTACCTCCGGTTTTACAAGGTGACTATGCTCGAAAGCACAAATGCTACCGATGAAGGACGAATGCGAATGTATGTCTAGTTATTAGGTTGCGTTCGTAGATGAAGTTAATTATTTTGC
>Ga0116231_10009400_pt1 | contig 16523 bp, 12 predicted proteins | sample S1TSphgellanicum_2_FD_89695 | JGI IMG/M metagenome (GOLD analysis project Ga0116231, IMG submission 89695) | Host-associated microbial communities from peat moss isolated from Minnesota, USA - S1T2_Fd - Sphagnum magellanicum MG | ecosystem: Host-associated > Plants > Peat moss > Unclassified...
AAGGCCATCCCCCCCCCCCCCCCACCCCAACGGTTCTTTATATTTTTCCAATTGCTACGAAACACTGGTTTCCATCGGATCACACTGGGCCAGAGTGATTTAGCACCTGCCGGCGCACCATCCATCCACTGGATGCCTGAACATCGGTTTCCATCGGATCACATTGGGCCAGAGTGATTCAACACCCACTGGCGCACCATCCATCCACTGGATGCCTGAACTTGTTGTGGATGAACCTGAACCTCTCCTGTGCCCAGCCCGCCCGTGCTGACCCATCACTTGTCAGTTGGGTATAGCCCTGCCATAGACAGACAGACTAACAGACTTGCTGAATTAATATATTAGATTTACTAACTAATGCAACGTAATAATTAGGTTACTAGTTTTGACCCCATTGAAAACATATATCCCCAACTCTATACTAGTTTCCAATGCACAAATGTGAGGTGGGTGTGTGAGTTATTCTTTTGAGTTTCCAATGAAGCATTTAAAAGTTTTTTTCCACCCAATCTTTTGATTTTTAATTAGATTGTTTTCAACCTTCAAGGTTGATTTCCACTTGTTCTTAAATTAATTTGTAATGCATCATTTTCAATTTTTTTCACTTTCCAATGTGAGGTATTTGAAGTTTTAAAGGTTTTTTAGAGTTTGTATTAAAAATGCACCACATTTTGCTTAAGAAAATTGTGTTTACTTTGAGGTTCCTATCTATTACATTGGGGAATTGTGTAGTTTTCAAATTAAATGTGCATGATATTTTTGAATGAACCTCCACTAGGAATGCATGTGTTGATAATTTTGTGTGCAATTTTTAATAGGAAAAGATATTAATCTTATATATGGTGGAAAGAGCTTGTGTAACATGTTCGATTGATTTTGTGACGAATATTATGTGCCATACAACACCAAAAATTAGGGATATGAAGTTCATGTTTTATTATAACAAGTTTCTAACTTTAGGGTTTTGAATGTGAACAAAAGTGGTTTTAGGGTTTTTCAAGGAATCATGTTTTTTTGTTGGTGGCCGGGAGTTTTTGCTCTTAATAACATGGAGACAAAGAAGATCACCAAATGGAGATGTGGTGGTGTTTGATAGCATTGAAATTTTTGTGTCGTTTTCTTCTGTTTGGTATGTATGTGTTGCTACTAGATGCAAGATGACTATGTGGCAAGGGAACTACCAAGTGAAATGCACTTGACGAAAATCTCACAATGCAACGACGAAAGGATGTGCAACAATGTAGATAAGTAATGTGGTTTTTGGCTTTTAATAGGCAAGAAAATTGTTGAAGTTTGGTTCTTTTAGCACTTTGTCTCGAATAGAAATATAAGAGAATCCACTACACAATGTACTTAGGGAGGCAGAGTTTTTATCTAAAGGTTGGTATTAATGGTTGATGAGGGGGATAATGAGAAGTTTAGAGGTCTTGAGAACGGCTAGAAACTCTTCTCAAAGTGTGTGTTTGGATTGATTTGTATGTGGGTTTTGTTGGCTTGCATTTCAAGAGAGAGTATTTTAATTTTTGGGAACTCCAAAGAACTACAATAATCCATTGAAATTACAGGGTCAATCATACAAAGGAGGATTGTAGTTCTTTGTAAGACTTTTTGAAGCAGTCGTTGGGGGAAGTGGATATGTGTTGTCTTCATGTTTCTCTATTTTGTTAAATGGAGCAATGGTGTCAAGAAAATTGGATTGTGTGATTTGTGTGGGTTAATAATTGCAAAGGAACAATAGTTTATGCATTTGGAAATCACAATATTAAATAATTTGTATTGTGACTTTGTGAATTATTTGAACTTTATTTTTGCAAAATGTAATTAGATAACATGGACTAATTTTTACATTTTCATTCTTCCAATTTTAAACTTTTGAAATATTCACTATATGGATTATAAATTTTTATACAATCCATAAAATTTTCCGTGGATTTTTTTTAAAAAATTAAAAAAAAATCTTTTATAAGTAAACCTCTCGCCCAATGTTGGTGCATGCATTATTTTCTCCCAAACTCTCCTACATTGACAAGGATTTTCCTAGTCAACATGCCAATTTTAGCCTATGATCACATTTCACACAACCCACAAATAATTTTTGGAAAGAAAAACATAAAAATTGTGCTTGTTGTGTCAATTTAAAACATTCATTTAGTTTAAAATTTTTTTTCTTGGGACCCATGATTATGTATGAGAACCGAGGTTCCTTTTTCAATTTTGTGATGCAAAATTTGAAATATTGAGGAAATTTGAAAATTTGGGAGCACATCCAATTTTGTTTTTCAATATTTAATTATTTTGACAAAAATTGCTAGTTACCAATAAAAGTTGCAATAGTCACAATTTTCACAAACTCTCCAATTACTTATTATTTTCAATTATTAATTAATTAGTGGTTATGAGAAATAGGGTTTGCCCAAGTAAACACTCCTCCATACTTGGGCAAACCCTAGTTCGCATAACCGCCCAACACGTGGACTGTTTTCATTGGCTCCCTCTCTCTTTCTCTCTTCTCTCTCTCTCGCTCCAGGGTTTGGGGTTTGGTCGTTGCCGCGCGGTTTTTCCCAGGATCAAAGAGCGCAGAGCTTGGACCCATTCTTGTAACAAACAAGGAAGTATCAAATCTCATGGCGAGAAATCGTCGCAAGCGCGATCGTGGTACAGAAGTTGCTGCTGCGGCTGTACCAATTCCCGATTCCTTGTACACTAGAAAATCGTGCAGTCGTTTGCTTGCTGATGATGATCATGGCATAGGAGATCGCATGGCTTTCGACAAACACAGGAGAACTCACGCTTCCGCAGCAGCAGCAGCAGCAGCAGCAGAAGCAACTCCTAGTACGGGTCGGACAATGCCGGCAGTGAATAGTAACTGGATTCAGTTGCAAGCAGTAGGTGTGACCAACCTTGTCTTTTAGTCTGATTCTGATTTTAGGGTTTTAGGGTTGATTTTCTTCAGTGAACAAGACTTCAGCAGATTGTTGTTGCAGAATCTTAGGCTGTTTGATTTTGATTATTATTTTCTTTCTAAAGGCGCTTCAACAGCTTGTTGTTGTCTGTATTTTCTGTTTTTTTTCGGGGGCAGGAGCTTTGCTTGAATAGCAATTAGGGTTTGCATCATTGTTGGAACTTTGCTCCAGCATTGCTTGCTGTCTATTGTTTTCCTGTGCTTTGATTTTCTTTCTTGTCTGTGACAGCACTTTGAAAGGGAAGAAAACTGTAATTAGTTGCCTATGCACAGAGGTTTTGCTTGTTCAGGAACTTGGGGTGATTGCTAGTGCTTAATGTGAAGCCCTAAACCCTAATCCCTATTATTGTGGAACTTGCAATTTGTGAGGCATAGATGGTCAGTAGGTGTCATCCTTGTTAGTTCTAGTCGATTCTTAGATGGTGGGTGGTGGAGCCCTGTGGAGCCCTGGAGCTTGAGAATGAAGTTCACTTGTCGGAAGTTTTGAGCCTTTGAGTCCAGTTGCTCAATTCTACTCTTCAACTTGCTGCTAGCATTGTGCCATAACAGTTCTGGTTCTGGTAGATTCATGCTGTGACAGTGTATGCTCTGTACACTGCATCCCTTTGTGGAATCTTGTACATGTTGGTGCTTTTGTGCAAGCTCATAAGTCTAGTGTGAAGCGGCAAGTTTCTAGTGAATTCTGTGATGGTTGCATTGAGTTGGAGACACTCAAATGCAGACTGCTCTGGTGCTTGTTTGTGTCCTTGTTCAGACCCTAGATAAGAGTCAGGGAGCACCATTCAAGAAGAAAGCTAAGCCAAATTCTGCAGCATCTGTTCATGCAGGTAAACCCCAAACCCATTGGAGACCTTGCACTTGAATTTGGAATTCTAACTTGGAACCCCCTGGTACTTCAGGAGTTTGTGCGAACTTCAATGTGTATCAATCAGGGCTAATAACCTGGTTACCACATCTCACTTGCAGGAAAAGTTGATGCTACAGAAAAAGGAGTTGTGGTATCATTGCTTTTGCCTTTGAGTGATGACTGCAGGTACAGAATGAGTCTGCACACTCCCCAAATTACACACACTGCAAGCATTGTTTCTTAGGCCATTAAGTGCCAACTCTTTGTGTAATGGGTTTTACATTCACTTCACCCACAGGTTTATATGCTCCCTAGGTTCACAAAAGGTGGCTTTGGTCTGCCACCTTCCATTGCTAGCCTAATGGAACCTGCCCTACCAGCTTCCATCTTCTAATTATGGTCAGAACATGAAGTAGACACCTAAGCAGTTCTTATCAGCTCAAGATAGTGTTCTGCATACCATGTTTCTGAATGGTGAATGAATCTGCTGAGGTGGGTGTAATTACAATGAAGCTTCTGTTTTGTCAAATTTTAAGTAACTATGGTTGAAGTGTTTTTGTAAGTGAGAACTGTTGATGGGTTGGGTGTCTTAGTGTGACACGTGAGCTAGCACTTGACTGTGAGATGGTGGGAGTTGGCTATGAGGGCAAGAAAGATGCTTTAGCAAGAGTTTCTCTGGTACACATAACTCTTCAACAATTATTTGTGATTAATTTACGGATGTTTCCATGCATTTTGGGTTGAGTTTGTCAGTCAAAGATCTTCCACATCCTATGACATTCATCTGGACCAAAGCGATCTTGTCCATATGTTTGCTAGGACCTTGCAGTAAGAGACAGAGATGTGAATGATAATATATGACTGCAGTTTTGAAGGAGTTTTGTAGATTCAAATGCAGGTCAAGAATAACACAAATTTTCTTGCCAGAGTCTGCACTGAAAAGTCTGGCTGGCTGTTCTGTAATAGTGCCACAGTCTATTTTTGAGTTGTACATCACCTCATTTTCACCCAGATGGCAGATGTGCTGTTTGAGGGGTGATGTTGTGTTTGGCAATAGTGCAGGTGAACAAATGGGGTAATGTGGTGTATGATAAGCATGTCCGTCCACAAGAATTTGTCAAGGACTTCCGCACTGCTGTTAGTGGGGTTCGTCCTCATGACTTGCGGAAAGGTATCAGCAGCTATTCAGCCTAACCATTCCCTTTCTATGATTGTCTCCCCCTGAAGTTGTGGGGTGCCCTTAAGTTTTGGTGAGACACCAATTGAGGTTTCCTGGATAGTTGGATTTCAACTGCATTTTCCAGATGGAGTAATGGTAGGCTTTAACTAGTATACAAGTCCAGCCTTGTAATCCAAAGTTGTAGGTATGGAATGAACTAGGGTCCAATAGTGCACAGAACTGGTGCTTGAATGGAGTCATCTGGGGGTTGAAAATCTTGCAGGGGAAAAATTGTGGACAGTACAGAAGGAAGTAGCAGAGCTGATAAAAGGCCACATATTGGTTGGTCATGCACTCCGGAATGATCTTAAGGTGAGTTCATTCAGTTGGCTAGAACCATTACCAAACCAAGCTGAATTATGAATCCCATCTCGTTTCTCAAGTCAACTCCAATCCCTGGTCAGTATTTGTAGCCTTGCAAGGTCAAATGTTCCATTTGTGGTTGTGTCTATGGCACACTGAACTAGGACCCTGGGGAATTGGACGACCAGGTTTTGATGCTGAGCCATCCAAAGAAACATATGCGGGACACACACAGTTACAAGCCCTTGTGCAAGTAAGCACATCCTGTTCCTGCTCACTCTCTGTTTTTCTTTTGAGGGGGATACATGAGTGCAGCTTTGAATGGCCCAATGGTTCTTCAGTAGACAAGTTTTGGCATGGAACTTCTGTAGGATTAACTAATTCATTACATCACATGGAATATCTGTTGGATCTCTGTTCAGCAAGGTTGGGCGTCCCAGAGCTCTTCGGCATTTGGCTGCTCTTCACCTTGGCTGTCAGATTCAAGAAGGCGAACATGATTCAGTATGCTGCCTGATCTTCTATATTTGGGTTTCTCTCTTTGGCATGATCCTCTCCACTCTGGCTGCCAACTCATGTTCAAAGGAATTTGACTTCCTGGGTTGAGACCTGAACAGTTTGAACCTCTAAGCAGGCAACTAGATAGCTAAGAGTGCAGAATGGTTGTTCCTGCTTTTGTAGGTATAGTATCCCTCCATGCAGGCCCGGTCCAGACAGTAGTTTCACACAGAGGATCATAAGTGGCGCTTGAATCAAAGAAATTGTGGACTGATGTAATGAGCAGGTTGAGGATGCAAGGGCAGCTATGTTTTTGTACCAACGCTTTAAGGAAGAATGGGAGCAGAATTTGAGACATAGAATGAATCCAGCTTATGTAAATACTGTGGGTACTCTACAGAGCCAAAAGGCTTCCAGGTGATTTTTGAATGTTTGTCAGCCTGACGATATCTGGTGATGCATTAGGTGCAAATGAGTTTCTTGTGTTGCATGCACTGTACTTGTATGTTCAATCCAAATGTTTCTCGTATGGAAGAGTGTACCAAGTGAACTTTCTAGTCTTGAGCATCTGGCTCTGTTTTGTTCAAAGGCAGAATTAGGTTCATGCCCAGAGAAGGGGCTTGTGAAAAGAGAATGTAATTTGGCCGGTGCTCAATTTGTGAGAATTGTTACTGGTATATTCTGTTGTTGACCTCAATCAAACTTGCATGCCTGTTTTGCTGTTTGGATTCCTAGGGAGATTTCATATGAAATTTGGCTCAGGAGGGATTTCTCAAACAATACTGAAGATGTATGGCAGGGTTGGGTTGACAGGCAAGATTGATCAATAGGTGATTTGTTCTTACACCAGTTCAGTACAGGTGTTGTCCACAGTGTTTCAAAGGTTAGTCAACTGATAAACCTGATCACTGTCTATGCTTCTGCTACACATGTTGGCACTTGGAATCCTCTATCCAATCAGAATCATGCCATCATTCAGTTTGGCTTTCTGAAATGCTACACTATCTGCACATTGTCAAACCTTAAAAAAATTCCTTACTGTAGTTGAGTGCCCTGATTCCTATGTTTGTGCCACCTTTCAATTGATCCCAAGGTTGTTCAATGTCTCTAAGCTTGTGTGAGACTCAATCTCAGCATTGTAGTGGGCAAATTCTGCAGGATTTTCAAAAAGCTTGACTCTGTCAGGTTTCAGCTTATCTCAAGGAGTGGATGTGAAGAGGATGCTTATCAGTAATATCCAGCACCAGCTGTCAGTGACATGGCTCCTCGTAAGATTCCAGAGCTCACAGTGACACGTTAAAAAGGGACATTCATAGTCAGTGCAGGTATCAAAGATTTTTAACATCCTCTCTGAGTTTGTTTCAGTCAATCCAAATTGTGTTAAACAATATCTCTTGAGCTTGAAAGTCTGATCACTCATGATCTCTTCCTGCTTTGTGTACCAAAAACTATATGGTTTCAATCATTGTTTTGTGAACTCCAAACATGTTTATGTCTTCCTCATCAAATAGTTCTGCTACTTCAGGGTTGCCCTTGTTTCCCAAGCTCCTTATCTACATTTCTTATTAGAGGAATTGGAGACCTAGATATGCTGCCTTGAGAAACACCATGACAGTTCTAGTAAAGCCTCATGTGAGACATTTTATTTGTTTGAAAAGGGGAAAGATGACACATTGAGAATGTGTGTGATACACAGGTGGGTAAACAATTGCATATTGAAAAGAAAATTTCCTTTAGGTCATATTGATGACTTGTTTGATTATCTGCATTGGGCTCAAGTCTTTTCTAAAGTAAACCTAAGAAATGAATATCATCATATTTGTGCAAATGTGTCTAATATGGATGCTTGAAAACCTTCTGAATTTGCAGGTTCAGACCTTTACGGTTATTTAAGTAGCACAATGGGAGTATTGGGCTTTGGAAGATATGTTGGAAATGTAAATATTGCCAAAGACAAAGCTCATATCTTTATTTGATTCAATTTGAGTGTAATAAGAATTTTCTTGGAGGAATTTGAATTTGCAAGTTTGCTTTACAATGGCCATCTTATGTCAATGAAAAACCCACGGAAATTGTTGACCAAATACTAGTGGGAATTGCCAGCCAGGTGCATGAAAGAATTGCAATTTTAATGAAATATAATCAAGGTATACAAAGAGCTCAGGTCAGAAAATCCTGTATTTAGTATTAAGGAAAATTCTGAGAATTTGAAATCAATACCAAGATATTTCTGAAAGTGTATCATAAAAAACTGTGGCTAAGACTGACATTCCCAAAGATACTATTTACATTATGATGCCATAGGAAAAATTGGGGAAATGGCTTACTGACTGGAGTTTCCATTTTATTTTTGAGTCTTTTGAGAAAGGGCTTGGTTGGGTACTAGGATTGTACAGGCCACGATGTTAGCTGCCACAACTTTAAAATCTTGATTCTTCATGGTCAACTTGAAAAGAGAGTTATGTAAATCCAAAGTCTCTCCTGAAAATGATTCAGAAACCCATTTGTCATCAATATCAACTTTTTTGAAAATGTAATAATATCAGTTGATCAAGGCCAAATGGTTCACAAAGGTGGACTCACACTCTAGTTTCAACTCCTATTGTGGATAAAAAATTCCAAGAAAATTCATTCATTCATAGCTAGAATCCTTTGCTCCAACTCAAGATTAACAATGACAAGCATCAATGCATCGAACTTTGACAGCTTTGATAGTTTAATCAAAACCCTCCCAAATAAGTTTTAAATGGATTCTGGTTAAAGAACTGATAGATTGGTCCATGTGGGATTGTCCAATGAGGTAGAAAGTCAAAAGTTCAATGCCACCATTTAAGTCAATCACCCAATCTTGAGTAATCTACAAGATTTGTTTGCAACATCCATGAACTCAACAAAAAATTCAAGTTGAAATAAAGTGTGCGTCCTTGTACATTTTGTATAGATCTGTTTGGCAAATTTTAACAACTAAAATGTAATCACACATGAAAACATCCCTAGCCTATGCAAACTTCATCAAAACATTGACAAATTCCAACATAGACAATACACATGGCAAGTCCAAGATTGTATCAAAATCACATAAACTCAACAATTGACCTTGACTACCTACATAGACCATTGTCATTTGATATTTTCGCAATTAGGGTTTTGTGCTATTTCCCAACGAATTTCATAGGCAACAACATGTTGATCCACCTCAATTTCACATTTCAAAGAATTTTTAAACCTTTATTTTCATAATTTTAGCAAGTTTTTGGAATTTGGAGTTAAAGCAATACTCATAAAACAATTGAAAAAAGATTTTTCAATTTGAAAACCATTGGCATGGAAAGAAAACTTTGCACCAGAAGGTTCAATCTATGTGCCATACAATTGATCCCAATGAAATAAAATGCTTGTGAGTTTTCATCAAAGTAGAAACATTACATCTTAGTGGCATGCAATACAACATTGTGTAAAGATTCAACAATCTCCCCATCTAGCACAATCACTACCATGTTTGGATGGGTAGTTTGGCACTTTGAGGAATCAAACAACGATTGCATTGTTCATATTTAGTTATGGGTTTGCTTTAGAAAAGTAAATGGAAAATGAATGCAAATTAGACCAATTTTTTTCCTCTCCACAATAACCCCTTCAACAAGTCACTTCTAAACATAATCCTTGCTTCTTTGCACATAAAACTTATCATTGAACACATGTTGATTTGACTTCAAATAATAGAAATCCCCTACTATTACACCCAAAAATGCAATTGTGGTTTTCCTTCAATTTGCATGTTTCCACAAAGAGTTCAACTTGGGTATTAACAACTTGTTTATCCTTTCAATGACATTACACACCCCATTTGACCTTCGTCACTTTCCCATCAACACTCACAATTTTTCCTTTTCTTGATATTGACTAGGTCTATTTCTACTTGTGCTGCATTAACAACCACAATAATAGGTAAAGAATTTTGGTTAGAATTTACAACATTCACAAGATTTACAAACATTCAATGGATGTACAAGAATGTTGTAAAGAAAAGAACTTATGTTTGAAATTTTTTGGGACAACTAATCAACGGGGTGCCATGGCAACAAACACAACTTGTCAATTGATTTTATCCAAAACAAACCTCAACAATAGACTAAAACTACTTACAACAAACTAAAACAATAGACCTTAATGTTCAACTAAAGATTCAAATAATAGAGTTGTAGACCTTAAGTTTCAAGCAAGGTGTAAGTTTGTGTTTACATGATTTCTATAGCATGGTGACCCTCCTTATAACCCATGAATAGTGACATGTTGCAACAAACTCAAACAAAGCTCAAAAATTCACAAATTTAAAAGAACTAAAACACGACATAATCAATGGTTGACCATTTGATGGTTGCATCATTGTGGAATCCAAATTTGAAATCATGGAGTAACCCATTGCATAAACAAATGAACTGCATTTTTATAACCTACAACAAACAACTTTAGTGAATAACTTTGATAGTTGAAAAAATTGCAATCACCATCAATGATCAAGCTTGTTAGTTGTACCCTAAACCTTGATTATTAAGTCCCACATGTAAGTTGCAACACTACAACTTAGCTAGCATGATGCATCATTGAATCATGATTAATTCAATGAACCAATAACCATTAACTTCTAAATACTAACAACTTACTGTTTACAAGTTATCGCTAACACCTGGCAAGTGAACAAGAGAAGGATCAAAGTCCAAACAAAAGACAACACCCGAAAGCACAGAACACACAATGGGAAGACCCAAGAGGAAAAACCAAGTAACCTAAGACCTAAACCCATCACCAGTAACACAAAGCAAGTTGTGCAAGGAGATGGGTGAAAAACCTGGAAGAACACCAAAGCCTAGAAGAGACCTCTCCTGCTGCTGCCAAAAAGACATGGGTTAATCAGTCTTCACCATAGCTTACAAGGGCAACACTTGTAGATGCGTAGTTAGTTTTGAGTGGATTCTTGTTTCTCCTGGAATTAACTGACAGAGCAAGAGATATAACTATTTATTGAACAGCATTGTCTCTACAGTACCTGGTTGATGTCCACAGCGAGCAGGCTAGGCAACATCCAGTGGGCCCGAACCCCCCCCACCCACCCACCCACCCAATCTGAACATTCCCAATCAGGTGATAACCAGCAAGAATTGAGAGAGAAACCCCTCAACTGCACCAGTTTGACCATATGATACAACCCCTCTATTTTGTGCCATCCCATTTTGAAGCTCAAAAAGCATGTCTACAAAGGTCTTTGAAGGATTGTACAACCCCTATGTTGTCAAGAGATGTTGGCAGCAATACTAGTTTATCTCTGCTAATGACAAGAAACAGTGCAGCTAGTGCTGTCATGACATCTACAAAGCTTTCTGCTAAAACAAAGTCCATCACAATCACTGTGATACAATTTGTATCTGTAATCTCTGAATAAAAGTCCTGCACAAAATCTAATAGTGCATATGGACTGGCAATCTACATTGTACAGGAGGATAGAATCTCATCTACCTTGTTCAAAACCGTAGTTGAGTACAAATACAAGTCCCTGCATCCTGGTTCTCACACATTGCCCGGTCTAACCTTCAAAGAGGAAAACCAGTCAGCTTGTGTAACAGCTTAAGTGCATTTTCTTTGTAGACCTCAGTTTTGTCAGCTCAAGTGACCATGACAGTTGCCATGAGAGAGAACAAGGGACCCAAGAAAGGGAATGGAATATGTGGGGCATGATGGGAAGAGATGGAGAGACTTGAGTGTTTCCATAAACAACAGACTCCCCGATCATTGTGTGTTCACACAAAAACTGTCAATCAAAGAGGGCTCTGTAAGAAATGCTTGTAGCTGCTTCCGAAGTTCTCCAACCAGGACAAGAAGCTCTTCACTTGATACCTCCCGAGCAGCTATTATTGCGGCCAAGTATTGCCTTCTGGATAGATCAATCTTCTCCTTCTGTTCCCTTATGTCCCTTGAAATAGGAGGGATCAACTGCTCCATCTCTTGACCTGTAAGGCAAACTAGCTGATTGTTCTCATGATCTGTTGCCTGCACAGTCAGACTGACCATTATCAGTTTGGAAACAGTTACTACCCTACAATTCCATAGGCCAGATTCCAAGTGGCTGTCAGAGTGCATCCATAGACAGCTCACTGAATGAGATTTGAGTGAAAGCTAGAAAATTGCATGAAGCCAGATGCCCCTCATGACCTTGCCATTATCATGTATTTAATGCTCAGAACTAGTCAACATCATGTCAGCTCATGGGAAGATGGGGAGAGAGTTACCCAATCAGATTGTATGGCATCCATGGTGCTGCTAGTATCAACAACATCAAGCTGGAAGCGTAGTTTCAACACATGACTGCGCAGTTCATTCACCTCTGCCACAATGTTTTCAGCTTGAGAGTCTCTCTCTATCATGTCCATTTCAAACTGCTCCAGCAGAGACTGAATCTTCTCCAATTCATGCTGCATTACACAAGGCAGACACCACTGAACAGTGGATTCTACAAAGCACATCAGAATAAACTGCACGCTGAAAGCTTGACCAAACACAAGCAGGCAGCTCAATTCTTGTGTTTGCCAGATCCACATTCTCAATTATGAGACTTGCAAATCAAAGAGAATTTGTCCTTGAAAATAGACTCTTCCCAAACAACAATGAGTGCCACCAATATCTACTGAGAGTGACTCCAACAGAGCCCAAGCCATAGATGACATTCAAAACTAGAATGCAACTTGAGAAGTGAGAGTCTCAAGATTGGTTTCAATGGAATGAGTTTTGGAATAAGCAAAGTAGAGAAAGTATCTCAAGCAAGAGATCACTGACCTCCTTGTCAGATAACTCAAGTTGTGCAGCTTGGACAAGTCTGTTCTCCTCCCAAAGTTCCTGCTGCAACTCTTCAACCTGAGTTTCCAGCTCCTTAACATCCCTATCCCTTGATGCCTTACTAATTGCAATCTCAGCATTTGACCGCTTGACTGCTCGTTCCAAGACCCTGTCACTGTCGTATAGCTTCTGCTTCAACTCCTCAAGTTCAGTTTGTAACTGTTGTGTATTCTGTGATTTTTTATAAGCAATTTCCTCTATCTGGGAGTCCTTCTCCCTAAGCTGCTGCTTGAGATCCTCAATCTCCTGTATCTGACAAGGAGAGTCCTGAGCAATGGACTCCAAAAGAATGTCTTTCTCCCAGAGCTGCTGCTTTAGCTCCTGAATCTCACTTTGAAACTGAGAGACAGTTTGTGCCTCCACCTTTTGGGGTATGTTTTCACCTTCCTCCCTGCCAGGGATCGCCCCTCTGGCACCTCCCCCTTTGCTACACACAGACTGGACATCACTCTTGGCCTTCACCAGGCTCTTGGATATCTGCAACAAGTACGCAGACATACATCACATCTAGTGTTACAACAGAGAAACCCACCCTCCACCACTGTGCATGATTCTAGGGCCCACAGCAACCCAGAAGTGGCAAGTACATAGACCATGTTCCATGAGTCCAAACCCATGAATATCATCCAGCTTCTGTTTCACGGTAATTTATTGCAAACCAAGAAACGCCAAGTTACCTTGCAGCACTGACTTTCTAACATGCAGTTCTCTTGGAAAAATAGGATTTGTGTAAAGCTTCATTTGAACAAGATTGAAGACTGAAGTTCTCCAGTGCCTCCAAGTTCCCAATAGATGTGTACAATGTACACTCCATAATTTACAGGAAATATTGAAGCATGTTATTGCCATGTTGCCAGTGGATTGCCCTGAGGATTCCAGGACATGACGGACACACTACAAGATCAGCAGTGTACTTTGGGAGGCTGTGTAGAACATGTACCTTCCTGTTCAGCATATCCCGTGCTGGGGCAGCTGTGTAAATCATGGATGAGCGGTGTCCAAACATTGTGCGACCTGACTGTTGTTCCTGCAAATTCTCAGCCTGAAAATTCTCAGATCTTTCTTGCCCATGTGTAGAGCGCAATACTGGTATTGGGTCATTGGGCTTCAAGGAGACGGCTTGAGATGACAAAGCACTCCCTCCAGTCTAGACATGAATGAATACTACTCACAGATTGTGAAAACTTCCATGACACCATATTCACATGAAGATAGTAAGATACAAGACATCTCTCTCACTTGATCATCTGCCCCTCAAATGCAAACATGACTGGAAAGTGATAGGCAGGATTCCTGGCCTGCAGAGAAGAAATCGATGAGAGAAACTTTACCAGGAAGTTCTCCATAAGAGGAATCATGTCCACTAGGTTTTGGTAGAGAGCAGGGTCCACAGGTGACCCGGTTGGAGCTCCGTTGACAGCTCGGGGAGCAGCAAAGCCCCGGACAGCTGCCATAGTTTGAGCAGTTGCTTGGGGTCCCAAACCAATTCCCCACTGCCGACGCTCCTTCCGAAGACTTCCGTCAAGATGAAGAGGGCCGATCTCGTGACCAGGTTTATCCCCTTTCTCAGAGGCAGTAAATATAGCAGAGCTTGCAGTCTTGGGTCGCTGTGGAGACAATGCGCCAGGCAAGTGATTCTTTCCAGCAGTCAGCACTGCGGGACCTGTAGTGGTAGTAGTGGTTGGTTCTTCGGAGGCAAAAGGGCAATGATCTGTGGGACCACTAGTTGGCTGCTGCTCCTCAGCAAAATCTTCGGATTGATCTATTCCTCCTGGTGTGTAGGAGGAGGAAATCTCGGAGGAGAACAGCGAGCGGGCATGCGATGCACCAAGATCAGCTATGTGGTGGAAAGGATCATGGGCAAGAAGAGTACCTGTGGCTGGGGTTATGGGCACTGGCACAGATGATCCACTATGACTGCGCCAAGATGGAAATTCATGTGGAATTGAGTCTCTCCGAATTCGAGGTCTCATGTACTCAACATATGTAGCCATTCTCCCCCTGCTGGACTGCACAACAAATGGCTTGCCGTCGTCTCAGCTCTATGTACCAAGCCATCAGTAGCAACGACCCGCTCTCTGTTCGCGGCTCACATTGTGAATACTGTACAACATCGGCATGTAGGTTTCCCTAAGCCAAATCCAACAGCTGCCAAAACCAAACAGAAAATTTATAAATTCCACTAACAAAACAACAACAAGAAGAAAGACTTCAAAACTCGACCTCGAGAACAACACACCAAAGAAACAAAAAGGCGGAAGCCAAAGAAAAAAGAGAAGGAAAAGGAAAAACGAGACAGAAGGAATAACAGAAAAGAGAAAAGAGAAAATTCTATTCACCACGAAGCAAATCGAATTGATCACTCTTTGGATCTATGACTCCGCGACGAATAAGAACGACGACAACGACGGAAGTGCTTGGAACAGGAGCATCGATGGCAGCTTTCGTGTCGCTAGGGTTGTTGCAACAACTTTGCAACAACAACAAAGCGCATCAAAGCAGAAACGCGAAAGGAGTGCAGCACCAAGCTCGGGCAGGGACCAAAAAAGTGAGAGAAACGTTTGTAGGGGGTGCCCGGGAGTGGAAATTGACTTTCAGAAAAACCAAATTTCAAATTATCTAATCTGTAATAGAGTAGTACTACCAAAGGTAGGAAGGCAGTAGGTAGGTAGGTAGGTAGGTAGGTAGGTAGGTAGGAAGGTGGGAAGGTATGGTAAGTAGGTAGGTAGGTATATCTGTGTCATAACTTGAGTTGTAAGGTTTTTTTTTTAAAATTTAAATAATTAAAATTTTAAATTTTATTTTAATAATTAAATTATTATTATTATTTTATTTAAAATTTGTGAGAAACGAAAATTAGGCGAGTTATTTATCCAAATAGTAGAAAAATTAGTCGAATTTACACTATATAAATTTTTTAAATTCTTCCCAAAAAACATTTTTGTTGAAAAAGCCACAAAAATTTGTGGCAAAAATATCACTCAGTTATGTACTCTAGCCTAGTGACTTTTTTTCTGGCGAAAACTTTCCATTTTGTCAAAACAAAAAAGTCTTAAGGAACACCTGGTCAAGTGAACTTTTTGGCAAAATTTCCCAAACAATTGCCACATTTTAAGGAAGAAAGTTATGAAATTGCCCAAGATATTTGGAGGATTTGGGCACAATTTTAGCTTTCTTCTTTTGAAATAGCCATGTTTAGCCACTAGGTTCTAGTAGTTGGCCAATATGTAATAGGATTCTTAGATTTTTTATGAATCTATTTGTCTTGTAACCAGATTTGGCTAAATTATTTTTTTCATTGATCGCCACTTTATTAAGTACAACAAGAGAAAATTGCAAAAAAAAAAAGGAAAAAAAAAACCACTGATATAACCACTTTATTTTTAGACTATATTTTATGGATTTTCAATGCAAATAAACTTAAGAACTTCCATTTTTATAAAAAATAAAAATTCAATTCTCTTTATTTTTTCTTGCTTGGTGGGATTACAAAATACAATAATAGAGTAATAATTTCATTTACATTTTTTTTTTCACCTTAACTAACTTTTGAAATTTCTACCCTACGGAAAAGAAACCGTTAGGTAAGGTCAGTGTGACCCAACGGACTTCTTTTTCTTTTTTCTTTTTTCTTGTTTCTTTTCGTCCTTTTGTTTGCTTTGGGGAGTTGTTTCTTTCGAGGAACGTTGGTAACTGAACCTTGTTCTTTCCTATTGGCGGGGGCGGGACGTGGGGGCGGGCGGGCGGGGGCGGGGCTTTTTAAGTTAATGAAAAAGTACACACCGTCCCATCGTGCGTCCGCCTCC
>Ga0116231_10009403_pt1 | contig 16521 bp, 14 predicted proteins | sample S1TSphgellanicum_2_FD_89695 | JGI IMG/M metagenome (GOLD analysis project Ga0116231, IMG submission 89695) | Host-associated microbial communities from peat moss isolated from Minnesota, USA - S1T2_Fd - Sphagnum magellanicum MG | ecosystem: Host-associated > Plants > Peat moss > Unclassified...
AAAATGAAAAAAAAAAAAAAAACAGAAAATGCATTATAATAGAAAGAAAATGAAAACAGATAATATAAGAATAGAAAAAAGGATAAGCAGGAAACAAACATAAAAGAAAAAAAAAAAAGAAAAAACAAAAAAAATAAAAAAAAAGAATAGAAAAAATTGAAACAAGGAAAGGGAAAAACAGTAAAATAATTTTAAAAGAAAAAAGAAAAAAATACAAAAAAAAGAAGAAACAAACAGAGAACGAAAAGAAATGAGGTTTGTCTTCTTTCTCTAAACTTCAAACTTGCATCCAAACAAACAAAAATACAAAACTTTAAAAAACCACTTTATTTTTATTATACTAAATATTTGGAAAAAAAATTGAAAAAGAAAATAGAAAAAAATAGAAACAAAAAACACATAAAAATTGAAAAAATTGAAAATTGAAAAAAACTAACTTGACATGAAACAAACATTTTTTTTTAAAAAAGTAAAAAAAAAAATTATAAAAAAGGAATGGAAACAAATGAAATAAACAAAAGGGAAATATAGTAAAACATTTTTTTTTTAAAATATAAAAACACAATTTAAAGAAAAACCACAATAGAAAGTAAACAAAAGAAAAAAAAATCATAGTAATGAAAAAAAACCATACCTAAAAAAGAATGGATTTGTCTTGTTTCTTCAAACTTTAAACCTACATCCAAGAAAACAAAAATACAAAAGTAAACAAAAAAAACATTTTACTTCAAAAAACAAGGGGGGGGGGGAATAGGAAAGAGGAAACAAAAGAGGAAAAAAAAAATTACTTCAAATGTCATAACAACTTGCAAGAGGACAAGGAAAAAGGTAAGTAGAGTGTGAGAGTAGAGTAAGGAAAAGAGGGGAAAAAAAAAGGGGGCGGGGAAAAGAAAAAGATGATTAAAAAAGCAATTGTGACCTTGTTATCCCCTCCTAGGAAAAAATGTTAGGTTGTGGTAGCTACAAACTGCAACCTTTTTCCTATTCCTAACTTAATCACTTACTAACCTAATTACTAACTTGATATCCTAATCCAAGCTTGGATCTAATATCCGGCCCGAATATCAAGATCTTTATATCTAACATAAACTTTGGATATCAAAAAACAAGATATCACATAAGTGATATCCAACAAGTTGGATATCAACCCGAATATCATCCAAGTCTATCTAAGTCTAATATTTGGATATTCTAGATATCCACCCAACACTAGTTGTTGCCTTCAAAAATATTCATCAAATTTGAACACCTTTTATTTTCAAACAATTGAATTCCTATCAATGCACACTTCAATGTTGACATATGTCCAAAATCTATGTTATCATCGAATTGTCTCATCCCCAAAATTAACAAGTTCAGTTTTGAAAAAACATTCACTTTTATTCAACAAACCAAATTACTAGTTTAAAAAAGATTAAGACATGGACAATGATAGGATAAAGGTTTGTTCATAAATCCCTAGCTTTTTGAAGATTCAGGCAATGACACCACCGTGCAACACATTAATATACACCAAAGCCTTCTTTGCTTTCCTCTTTGTTCATCTTCCACTTTTCCTAGGGTTGGAGTTGAATTTGAGCTCTACCCCTCTCTCATTGTTCTCCTAGTGCATGTTATGCTCAACTTTTGGCCTTTCATTTTGAGATTCTTGTTGTGGTTTTTCTCTTCCCATTGTTACTACCTATTGAGGTAAATGTGAGTGCTCATCCCAAGATCACTTCTACTAATACTTCATTGTCCCCTAAAATTGCAATGATTTGTGTAAATTTGTTGTGGTTTCTTTGTGACTAAAAGTGTTTGCTTATTGTTGTTCACATGCTAATGGTGATCATGGTCATGTTGCTCCTAATATCAACTTAATCATGATCCTAGTGGCGATCATTATCACATTGTTATGATTTGTATAATCAATTTGTTGCCTTGGTCTTGATTATGGTCTTCATGTGCATATTGTGGTCTTGGTGGTCTTCACCATCATTTAGTTGTGATCATCATCAAATTATTCTTTGTTGATACCAAATCCTTAGTCTTGATACTAATTACATTGGTCTTCATGTGCAAGTCAAGCCCCTAGTTAAGGTGTCTCATTTACAACAATGGAATGTTCCCTTCAAAGTCCATATCACAATGCAATTGGGAATTGACTTAAAATATGAAGATTTAAATGGTGAAAATTAACAATTTTTTTCCATTTCCAATTTCATGTCATGATGTTATAAAAAAAAAAATTTATTTTCCTAAAAGATAATTTTAAAAATAATCATTCTTGATGTTTAAAAGGATTTTTTAATAATTGTAGATTTTGGGATTTTGAAAAATCCATAACAAAATAAATTAAAATCATAATCCACTCATTCAATGCATCTTTATTTTTTAAATATTAATCATGCAATATCCCAAACTTAATTTAAATACCCATGAATTCATACTACAATTTTAAGATAAAATTTCATGAGTTTTGCAAGTGTGAGAAAAATTGTCACCAAAATTCAAAAGTTCATTGTTTATTGAATATCCATGATTTTAATTTTTTTTTCATTCTTGGAAGGTGTTAGTTTTACATAAGTGAGTCCTTTTATTGATTCTAAAATTTTTTTTTTATTTATTTTATTATACATAAGAAATACATGAAAAAATACCAACGTAACATCCATATAAGGTCACAATAGTGTGTTTCACCTCACAATTGTGATCATCATCATGTTGCTCTTAATTGATACCAAGTTGAAATAATGTCATATTGCTCCAATCTATGCATGTTTGGCACCAAAGTTGAATTCTTCATTGCATCATGTTGTTATAATTTAATTATGTTCATCACCTTGGTCTTAATCCTGGAACTTGTGGTCCTCTTATGGAAGTAGTGATCATGGTCATTCTGGTGGTGATATGACCATCTTGGCGGTGGTTAGAGTTGGTTTGATCAAAGTTGCATAATGATTTATGTAGGTGGTGATTGTGGTCATGCTAATGGTGATCATCATGCCCTAATCCTAGTCATGGCCACCCTGTTTTTGGTATCAACAATGATCTTCATAGCATTCAGAATCACCTTGATCTTGACTATGGTCACCTAAGGCTTGCTCTTGGTGTCAACCAATGTTGCGAAGTTATTCAATTTGAAGGGTAAAAAATGACGGTTCAAAATTAGGTTCTTGTAACCCGGACCCAAGTTGACATCAACTTGTTGGAATTGGCACAAGAACCAGGCCATGGAAAAAATGTTTTGTTAGATTCAAAACCAAAACCAGGACCATGAAAAAGTATTTTTGAAAATAAGGTAAGGATATATATATGTAAAAAAGTTGATGTTTTTCAAAAATTAATAAGTAGAATAGAATTTATAATTAATTTTTAATTTTAATTAATTTTTCAACTCTATATTTACATAAACCCCTATTTTAATTTGTCATAAAACTTTGTACTCACATAATCTTTAGCATTGGGGAATGTGTAGTGTGTACATGGAATTCAAAAATTCTTGAATTTGAAAAAAATGTGATAGAACCAAAACTAAAAGGTTCAAATTTTGGAAAAACCTGGCTAAAACCCATACCCAGAAAAACATCAAATAAATTTTTAAATGTTAGAATTGGATCAAGGGCTCTTTCAAAAAAGGAAGAATCGAACAACACTAGTATCAACAAAATTGTGATATTTATAATGATTAAAGTTGCTTTCATCCTAATCATGGTTGCCTTGCTCTTGGTATCAACCAAGTTGTGATCTTAGTAGTGATTATAATCACCTTCATCCTAAATGTGATCATGTTGTTCCTCTCTGCCTATTAGTCATAATCTTCATCTTGTTAATTGTAATTTTTTTTTTAATCTTGATCATGGTTGTGTTGTTTTTATCATCCTATTAATTGTAATCTTTGTCCTTCTAGTTTTGATCCTAGGTTTATTCATGGTTTGGATTTCCAAAAAAAATGTTTAACTAAAAAAAGATTGCAAAGGACAATTTTAGATTATCATAATTTGCAACTATCATAACTATGGTGTATTATTGTGTTCTAACTATTAAAATATTGAAAAAGTAAACTTTAAAAAATCCAATAATTATAGGATGTTGTAGCCCATGCATTCAGAGGTGGGGTACCACAATAAGAATCATGACATCATTTTGTCTTGTGTCCTAAGTCTTGAAGCAAAATCAATATTTTAAAATGTTAAATAATGAAAGGGGGATATATATATTTAAGCCCACTTTAGACGAACGTCCAAAGTCCAATTTCTTGGGAACCAATTTGGACTACTTTGAAGCAAATTAAATCCTTGAGTTGGACTGTACCTTGGTCCTTAGCTTGATTCTTGGTTTTCCAAATCAAGAGCTTTCCTTTTAGCATTGTTTTTTTTGGTCTAAACTAATTGATTTTCCCTCCAAATCAGGTGCCATGTAGGTTTAGCCTCAATTTGCCACTTTTTGGTCTTGGACCCTTGTCTAAAGGTCTTGGGACCATTTTAAAGCTTTTGACCAATAAGATTGCTTGAATTCATTGGTCCCTAAACCTTGAACCTTCATCTAAAATTACCATTAGTCTTTCAATCAATAGATATTATAATGAATGGTTCAAATCAATTGAACAAATGTTTGTTGTCTTGTTCAAATATAATCAAAAAGGGCAATTCTGCACTAAAAGGATCCACTAGATGTGTAACCACTCCTGGAATACACATTTGTAAATTTTTAACTTGATTAAGGATTCAAAAGTTCCCATATATTTTGTGTATTATGAAGTAAAATATAATACTTGAATGACATTTTTAAAAATGAATTATTTCTAGTAACCTATGATGGTGGAAAAGGATTAAAAAACACTTGTAACCACTCTTAAATTCTTGAATTTGGCATAAAATTTCTTGAAATTGAACTAAATATTTTTGGGAAAATTTATTATTTTTCACACTAAATAATAATCCGAGCAATGGTTATGTGCCATGTTGTGCTATAAAATCCACTCCTTATTGTTGTCCTTTGTAAAAAGGAATTGGGTGTGGGTCTTTTTACCAAAAACTCATCCAAAAGGAATGCAGGATTACATGACATTTCCAAAATGACATACTCTCATTTGGAGTGCCAAAACCCTATAAAAAAATATATAATAATGTTTTTTTTTCATCCACTTATCTTACACTTCTTTTTAAACCAAGTTGGAATGTAATTTTGTGATTAAAAAAATTAATTTGATTATCTTCATTAACCTAGTTTGTTTTATGAAAAAAATCCAAGGTTCATCATCAAATACAAAATTTGGTGATTATCATACTAAAAATTTATGCCATCATATAAAGCATACTTAATTTTACTTGTGATTAAAATATGGAACAATTTGAACAAATATTGTTAATCATGTTAATTAATGTTCAATAAAATTGTGTAGTGGACATGGTTCCTAAGCCATCTTTCAAGACATTTAAGGACATATTTTAATCATCCAAATCACAAAAAATCATCACGATTTTAATCAAGAAATATGTGAATATCTAATGAAAAAAAAAATCTACCAAAAAAAGTATTTCATAAATGTAATGGTCATTCAAAGTAGTGTCTTGAGAATGATTTTGGGGTGAGGCATTCCTTTTGTGTACCCCAACCTTGAATGGACCATGTATAAAAATCTTTTTGAATCCTTGACTAATTTATGGTCAATTGTATATTCTAGTATTTTATAAATGAATGCAAAAGGAATGCATAAAATGATGCAATTCAGTTCAAAAAATATATACAAAAAAAATCATGTTTCTTTTTATGCAACTACATGTTCATTAGGTCAATTTGATGAAAAAATAAATCATATGAAAATTTCAAACTTTTGAAATTTTGAGACAAAGGATTATAAAAGAAATGATTATTAAATTATTTGCTTATTTTTTAATATTCATTAGGTTCAAATTTTTAACTCTAGATGTAGGTCACATGTGCAAGAAATAATCATGCAAAAAAACATGTTTAATTATTCATTTTACAAGCCCATTTTGGCATTTTTGTGTTTCTACTTGTAAACCAAAATATTCATGCACAACTATGTACACATGTGAAAAATCACCACTAGACATGAATTATGGTATCTTGGAGTTTTCAAATTGTTTTACTTAAATTTATTTCGTGTGAATGTTATTTGTAGAAAATAACCCAAAAAAGTCTTGGAGCACTTTTCCCTTTTTTTGATACCTCAACCATGAATGTACCCTCCTTGTGTCTTTTTTTTTTGGTCATGATCCTTTTGTTTTACTAATACCAAGTAAAACCCTCACTTTCCTCTTTTAATTTGTCAATTATAAGTTTGAGATTGTTGTAAGCATGTTGCAATGCATCCTTTTGCTTGTTGTTTTTCCATCCTTTGATATTCTATTGTCCAACCATGGTTCACCCCCTTATAACGTCCAAGTGGGTGAGCTCACATTCCAACCTGAAAATTGTTATGAAATCTCTAGGCCCTATTGTTGTAATTACATTGGTTGACCAAGTTAGGATGAAATCTACCCATTGTTGTTCATTAAGTTCTTTTCAAATTGTTTTTTCAATCCATGTTAGTGATCTTATAACTTTAACAACTTGCTTTTCCTTCCTTTCCTTTTTTCAATTTTGCTTGATTGTTTTTACTATTTTTTTTTCAATTGTTCTTTGTCACATGATGTTAAAGTATTGATTTGAAGTCACCACATGGTTTTGTGAATAATCAACTAATAAATCCCTACTATTCATCCTTTTTGCAAATAGATGTGGCAAGGACGACAAATTGTTGGTTGATAATGTTGTTTGGTTTAGGCACTTACATTTTTAGTTTTTGCTTCCACCTCAAATGTACCTTCATTTATGTCCATGACCAAATATGTTAAATTTGTTATGACATTTTGGTTTGTGGTTGTACAAACTTTAAACATATCCATTCAATATCTAAGTTAATTATAAGAAACATCATTTGTTACTAATTCATGACCTATAATGGATTATTTTGTTGTTGTTATATTGATCAATTTTTTTACAAAAATGTTCTTCCCATAAAATGGTTTTATCTTCTTCATTTCATATGGTATCATCCCCTCCTTCCTTACTCACATTGACTAATGTATACAAGTTGTTAGGGCTTATTTTCTCTTCCATGGTCTTCAGATCAAGAGGTTAAATCCATGTAATTCTAAATCCTAAAATTATATTTTTTTCAATCAATGTTGGTCTATCGTAAGTTGTCTACTCACCCTTCCAAGGTAGTCTTATTTAATTCCCAATAATTGCTACTAACCATTGTACCATCTTTCTTTCTCTTGAAAATTGTTTTGAAAGGTTTGAAGCAAGCCACATTTAAAGGTTGTTCAATGAACAGGATGTATGTGAAGGTAAAATGACCACATCTAGCCCCAATTCTTGTGTTTGCTCAATTATCTCGAAGGTGACATGAAATCCATGCCCATTTAAAAACAATAATTACATTTCATTAAAAATTGCACCTAGTATTCATGACCTCTTGAAAAAGAACAAGCATTATTTGAAAAGGAAACTAATCATCTATGTTTTTGTTTGCATAGCCATACATGTTCCTTATTTGTAAAACTTTGTATGTAATCATCTTGCAACTTTTCTCCTTCAATGATATAAAACCTTAGCAAAGTTCTTCTAATTGCATTAACATGAACATAGTTGACAATCAACCATTCCCTATATTTGGGTATTGTGTTGTACATACTTAATGTGACTCTTGCTTAACTAAAACCCTAGCACTAAACTACATGTCTATTTGGATCCTTGCTTCATCTAAGTTCCACATGTGATTTGCATTATAATTATGATTGTTGTATGGGGATTGTAAATTGATGTAAAGGTTTTAGTAAGACTATGAAGTCAATCATAATGTTTGGTTAATTTTCAGTTCTTTTTCTTGATGAATGTTTAATTCAAGATGTTGACACTTGAATCAATACCACCAACTACTATGGGTGACATTCCATTTCAAAAAGGTGTAAGCCTAATTGAATTATTTCTACCACTTTCATCTTTAGTTATTATAATTACTAAAAGAATTAAAATAATCAAAACACTTTGAACCCAAAAATAAATGAATAAAAGTTTTGAAATTCTAATTGTAAAGTTCATCTATTGCAACCAAGTCCTTATCTTCCCTTCTTCTTTCATGCCTAAATCTTTGTTATTGTGGCTTTTTTTTTACTATTGTCAAGTTTGATCTATGTTGATCTTGTTCTATTTTCATTATTCTGAAGTTTGATCTATGTTATTTTAGCTCTACAATGATTACTTTGAAATATAATCTATGATGTTATAATAGTCCTACTTTGATGTATAATCTTTGCTATGCTAGCATGTCTATTTTCAAATCTAAATTATGACCTTCATCTTTGCACCTCAACACTATAGCACTAAGATATAGGATCTTTAGGAAGGATTGGAATTATTTTATCATATTACTTGGGTGAAAGTATGATTAAGTGATATCACAAAAAACCACCTTAGAGAATGGTTATGGAACTAAAATTGGAAAAATAAGATCCATGGGCATTTTCATTTAAATATTTTAATACTACATATAGATTTGTTTTCTCATATTTATCCATTCCATGCCAAATATATGACCTTAAGTTTTCATTGGAATAAAATTAGGAATTTTTATTCCTAATTTTTGTGGGCCCTTTAGGAATCATGAACCTAAACTTTGGAAATTCATGATTAAACTATTCTTAATAGATTAATTACCTATTAAAATAATTGAATAGAATACCATTTAAAGTGCCTTTGTATGTATTAAAAATGTTCCCAACCAAAAAAATCAAGGAACATAACCACCATTACTTTCATAACAATTTTTGTTTAAGAAATGATTAAAAAAATTAAAATTCAAGAGCTTCTTTTTTTAAAATTTGATAAGTCCAATAAAATGAAAGTGTGACTATCCTTGTGACACAACCAAATCATATTTTCATTTACTTGGGAGCTTCAACATGTTGCAAAAACAAAGAAAAATAGAAGTTAAAAAGTTGAATTTCGTCTATATTTAAAATCGCCCCAAAACCTTGAAAAATAGGTGCTACTATTACTCCGGAAATGCACTCTGTGAAAAATTCATGAGAATTTGGAAGTTCTCTCCCACATTAATGTGCCAATTTGAAGATTCATAGGATTTTTGCAATGCTTCATTAGGGATGCCATTTTGTGAAAAATTATGTATTTAGGGTTTTCACATTTATGATTCGTCATGCATTATTTAATATGACACACAAACCCCCATCACTAAACAATGTTTCTCCACACCAAACTTGGGCTTTTATAAACTTGCCCCAACTCATTCCCATAACCAAACAATAAAAATAAGCCATGTTTTGTACCTTGCATATTTATAAAACCCTAGATTTTGAATAAAAGAAAAATAGTTTAATGATGGGCATTCAATTGAACACAAAAATGAGGAGACCCATGTCACTCCCATGACCAAACACTATGTTGATCATAATAAACATAAGGTGGGTTTCACATAGTGGGTTTGTTGAGCAAACTTGAGGGTTGCAGACATACAAGGATTAAGATTTTTTTTCAGGAAATAGTGTCTAAATGGTGTGAGACTAGATCACTTGAATGTATTGATTTGAGGGTGGTGGGTTACCCCCTTTCTTATTGGGGGAGTATAAGCCATCTTCAAACAATTGATGGAATTTTTTACAAGCTTCATCTATTTTTCATCAACTTATGCATGTTTTAAGTTAACATTTGTTGGCACTCTTTACAAGAAGACCCATGTCCATGTCAATTTCGCATCGGGTCATGTGTTTATGTTCTTTTATGCTGGCTCACTATTCTTGTGCAATCTTCTTCTTATTCAAGGTCCTAGCATCAATTTGAGAGAGACTTTTGATTAGTTTTTTTTGATGAATTTAGTCATGTGGGTCCAATTTGCTAAGCTTCATAGTAGTAGATAGCACCTTGTGAATGATGTGCAGAGAATTTGTTTTTTGCCTTTCATGTGTTCATGAAAGTTTACAATGATTGATTTATTAGTTCATGAAAACAATGCTTTTATAAGGAGCAACATTATTGATTGCTTATCCTTATTGATTCAACTTGGGTTTCATGAATTGCATTCTTGGTGATGATGATGATGTTGCTACGTTGTCAAAAAAAGAAAAAGAAGTTCAATTTTAGGTAGGATGTTTGTGAATTTCTGAATTGCCTGTAGGTTGTTGCAGAATGAGAGCAAATAGGTTGTTGCAAAAGAAGGGCAGATAGATTGGTGTGCAGATTTAAGCTTTTAGATTGATTGTTGCAGAAGAGCAAATGGATTGAGTGTTGCAGAAGAACAAAATTTGATTGCCTCTGAACTTTACTAGTGAAAAGTGATTGATTTGCTGCTGGATAATTCTGAAGTACTGCTACTCTACTCTTGATTTCTTTCTCTTTTGGAAGTGAGCTTTGTTCTCTCTCTGGTATGATCGTGGTTGTTGATAAGGGGATAAGGCCATGTGTTTGTTTCATATTCAGGAGGATAATATCAAGGTCAGCTGGCCATTTGATGTTTGTTCGTACAGATGCAATGGCATACCAGAAGGACGACAATTAAATTCTTCAACATGAATGATGTAGGAAATGTAGTAGTGAACAATGACAGCAGTAGTGATCCATGATCCCTCCAGTCAATTTGAATTGAAAAGCTTATTTCTGCTTCTACCCACATGCTATTTTTGCTCTAAGAGTCAGATAAGCTTTTCCAAGGAAAACAATGTTTTCAAGAAGGTGTTAAATACTCTGAGAGGTAGCACATCATCCTGGTACAATGAAATCCTGTACTAAAAATCTTCACCGAGAGATGTGTTTTTGAGATGAGAGTTCACATGATAAGGGAGAGGGGATGGGGTTTTAGTAAACTAAAGCGGCTGGACATATATACCAGAGTTCCTCCACATGGGTATATGTTTGTCAGTAGAGTGGTGGCTCACAGATTCCACTCAAGAGGAAGACTATTGACTGATTGTCTTAAGTCTCTTTTCCAAGAATCCAGAGCAGCAAAAGACATTGCAGAAAATAAAGTGACAAAGAATTTGAACATACAAGTGAAGAGGAAAAATGTTTGCAGATCAGACAAAAAGGGAAGAGAAAAAAGAGGATTGACAGAAGAACAAGAAGAAGTAAATGAAAGAAGGGGTGGAGCATGTAAGTAGCTTGATTCTTGGCTGCACAGGAGGCTAGGTGATGAGCCGCCTGTCTATCCATAAAGACCTAATTAGCAAGTAGCTGATTACTGAGGGAGCTGGACAGAATTCTTGCACGAAAGAGTTGCTTCCTCGCAGTCTGGACGAGCTAAACTCTGTAAACTCTCTGCATGACATTGCACATTGGCACAATTCTTCTGTGTGTACTTCTTCCACTACTACTACGTGTTGGGACTTCGCAGCAATGGTGGAGGGACCCGGTGTTCACCGTGTTGCTGTTGCACATCGTCGTATACTTCAGGGCCGGGTGGGTAGCCTTGTCTGCAAGCTCTTTGGATGGCTCTCCTCTGTCTGTCTGTGTCGAAGATTGTTTCCGGAACCCTAAGAACAGCTGAGATTGCATAGAAGAGACGAGGTTGGTGTGCTTTCTTGCTGATGATGGAGATGTGGAAGTGGGTGGTAACTGTGAGATTTCCAAGTGTAGTAGGGAGATTGTGGCATTGGGTATTCAAGGAATTTGGAGCTCTTGTTGCAAAGCATCATCAGAAATCTTTGGATTAGGGTTGGGGAGGGATTGTGGTGGCATTGGGATTCAAAAAAGAATTTGGAGCTCTTGTTTTCCAAGCCTCATGATCAGAAAGTTTTGGATTAGGGTAGGGGAGGGATTGTTGTGGCATTGGGATTCAAAGAATTTGGAGCTCTTGTTTTGCAAGCATCATGATCAGAAAGGTTTGGGTTAGGATTCGGGAGGGATAAAGTGAATAGTGGTAGTGAGGAGTATGAACTCTCTCTTTGTCTTATTTGAATTGCCAGGTCTATCAAGCAAATTCACCAAATGGACGATTTGCAGATGGTGCAGCTGCTATCAATGGACATGTGCTGTCACATATTGAAGCTCATGGGAAACACATCTTCTATGTAAGTTTTTGTTCTTCTTGTTCTTGGGTGGCTTCTTGAATGTGTTAGAAGTTCCAAGGGCTGACAACACCTCTGCTTCTTGTGGAATTGATGAGTCTCATCAGTTTTTCACCCCAAAGAAGCTAGAGGAGGAGGGTCTGTTGGAGAAATTGGGGCCAGATGCAGTTGTTGTTCACATCCACTTCGGCATGGCAGGCACCTTCCACACCTTCCCTTATCCAGGTGATAAGTTTCGTTCCTTGTTGCTTCTGCAATCAGGCAAGGGTGCGAGTTCCAGGTTTTGGGTTCAGAGGAGAGAAGCTTCATTGGCAAAACCCTGGAACAAATTATGAGGGGTTTTGTAGTCTTAGAAATTCAGAATTTTCAAACTCATTGTGAAGCACAATCAAACTTTTCATAAGAAAAGATGGTTGATCCTTCCATTCCCTGCTAGGGTCCTTTCACTGCCAGTGACTACTAAACCACCAGAAGTGAGAATGAATTCTGGTAGTGACATCAATGGTATGGGGGGTCTGTGGAGATTATGTGAAGTGTTGTTGTTGCCCATGAGAAGAAAAAAGCATATTCAGATCTTTCAAACTTTGCAGAGAATGATTGTTGGTTTAACAACAGGGCCGGAGCCACGGCCAACTACAAGGCTGCGGTTGGAGAATAAGGAGGAAGGGTTTGTGGCACATTTAAGTGCATCACTGTGCGTGCATTGCAATCTAGAGACTTATAGGTACAGCATTCCACTGCTTGGTTGCTTGTTTAGCACACACTTCCTCCTTTCAAGCATGTCTGCAGCATGGTGGGATGTTTTGAACTTTATCAGATATGTTATTTCTGTTGGTCTTCTATCCAACATGTAAGCAGTCAGAGCAATGGTGACCACTTTTGTGTGATGGGCTGGTGGGCACTGGTGGAACAGAATTAGCATTGCTGAGTTGGGACCGGATCCTCTGCGGCAGGATGCTGACAAGGAGGTTGTGTGGTCAAGTATGCAGGCATATACTCCTCTCCCTTGAAGCCTTCAGGTTTCATAGAGTGCAGTTTAAAGGAATTGAAGATGAAAGATTTGGTGTTCTTTGGTGCTTCATCCTATGTGCAGCATGGTTTTGTTTGGCCCCCAAGCAGTTTCCTCTCACAACTCTAGCCTGTTTCAGCTTGAAGCTCTGTTGTGGGTGATGTCAGATTTAGAGTCTTACCCACTTAATGCTTTGGGCAATGTCCAATATGTTTTTTACTGCAACATCTGACCTGTGCTGGAGTGCAGAAAACCAAGCGGGCTATCGGAGCATTTTTGATGGATCAGTCAATGATTGCAGGGATTGGCAACATATACAGGTCAGGTAGGGGTCAGTAAGTCCTTTTGTCCCATTTGTTTTGGATGGAACGTTAAGTATGTTTTTTTTTTCCTGCCTGCAATTAGGAGTGAAGAGACTGGAAATTCACCTGTATTATTCTGCTGGCAGAACTCCTGCTTGTTGCAGGCATACATCCAGACCACCCCGCTTGTAGTGTTTCTCGTTCCTCCTTTGAATCACTGTGGATCCAGGTATCATGACCTTGCTTCCCATCTTTATTTCACCTTTCTGTGACACGTGTGGCTATTGTATGTGTTGAGCCTGTAACCATATCATGTTTCAATACAGTTGTCACTGTGGACCCAGGTATCCTGACCTTGGTTCCCATTTTTATTTTGCCTGTCTATGATGCTTTGTGGAGCCTGTGGCAGTATCATATTTCAATGCAGCAGTCATGTTCATCTTTTTCTGAATGGCAGTGCATTTGCAGGCAAAACGGCTATTTGAAATAGGAGTCCAAACAGGCTATATCATCACAATTCTCACTGATGATGCAGGCATGCTCTTTATGACTCTTAATTGGTCTAGATTTCCAGGTTTCTAGGTTGCCATGTTTTTGGTGATTAAAAGTAGCTGGAAAAAAATTGAAGTGCAGTATTCACACAGGAATTTGTGAAGCCAAGTCTTCCACTTGAATGCTGCATTATACATTATGATACCAATAACTGTTTGAGTCTCCCAAGTAAATATTTCTGAATGGTGAAATTCCATCTGTTGTCATTGGCAGGCAACCCACTTCCAACAGTGAGGGGTGGAATTCAAAGTGGTTCCTTTGTTTACAATCAGAAAGAATGTGGTGTGTGTGGTGGTATTGTTTTTAGGTGGACAATTAACCAAAGGTCAAGAAATCTCAAACCATTTCTTTCCTCAATCCTAGTGTGTTGTTCTTTTATGACTATCTCTGTTTTGGCACAGCCCACTGATCACCTCCAACTTCTGCTTCAGTTAGCAAAGTAATATTTTCTCTACATTTGCAATAATGTAGTCCAAACAAGCTGAGTTTGAGTCACTTGGGTGTGTGTTTCTAGAGCATAGCCATTAGCTGAACTAGCAGAAGACGATACAACCTACATTTTTTTCTTCAATGTGTACCATATTTGTTGCATGGACTGTGGAAGGTAACACATTTTTTCGTAATGTGCAGAGCTGTTTTTGCATGCCAAGCTTGTCAGCCACCACCTCCCACTGTGGCAGGGAGAAAAGTGGCTTGTATACCCTCAACAAGACTTGGAGGGAGGGACTACACTCTAGAGATAGAAGACCTTGCTGTTTTGGAAAATTTGAACACAGCAGTGAAGACTTCAAAGTACTGGAGCATGATGAATTCTTTTCTTCTCTCCCTTCATTTGTTTCCTACAGTAAGAAATTCCAAAGGGTTTGTCTGGAGAGTTAACAACCTATATCTTTGTGGTTTGGCTACAGGAAGACAGTTGCCAAAGGTGGTCGAGTGGTGGAGCATCAGGCCTTCAAGCACATCAATACTGGTGGCCTCCCTGAAGCACTTGAGATTCCCGGCCTATCTGCAGGTGCTGAGGACACCAAAGATTCACAGGATCATGCACTGGCAGAAGTAACAGCGCAAATAAGTACTGTAGTGATCGCACCAAAGTCCCATCAAACTCCTTCTAAATTGCAAACAAAGCAAGGAGAAGAAGCTAGCAATGGCCAAGATGAAGAAGAGGAGACACTTGAAAGCAACTTGTTGATGTCAGAAGTCACAGTAGAAAGACAGAAAGGGGAACGGAGCTCACGGCTCAGGAAGAAGGTGGATCCAGCAACACTCTATGCTTCATGCCTAGGAAGGAGAGGAATATCCTCTGAAGCAGGCTGCTGGACTATGAGCTGTTCCTCAATTTTGTTGTGATTTTCACATGCAAGTCACCCAACTTGGGCTATCAGCAACCTTTCATCTGACTCCAAAATTCTACTTTTGTTATTCCTCAGGAGATTTGGGATTTCGCACTACCAGATTCGACTGGATCATTTTATCAAAGATTTTTGTCGGTGCGGAGGAAACACAGCACTGATGCATTCTTTTCTCAGAATCACTCTACAGCTGCTACACCTTTCATGTCCTGCTCTTCATCAACCACACAATCGATGCACTGTCGTCGGCTGCTGCATCTTCCTCTAATGTATCCTCGACCTTCAGTAAGACCAGCCATGGCTTTCTCCACAGCTTTTTTCAGGGCTGTTCTGCTGGGTTTCAAGTGAAAGGTCAGCTGACCTTTTCCCATTTGCTTCTTCAAAGCACTGTTGCAATAGTGTGCAGATCTCGGTGGCACCATTGTGTGTGCCATATTTCACCCTTCCACTGAGACTTTCAAAGAAATTTGACCATTCTCCCCAATGGGATAGAACGTTTGTGTGCCTCTTCATGAGTGCCAATTTGACATCAGATCTGACAGAATCCTTATTGTCTTCAGTCAAACAGCTACTCCAAAACCAATTTGTAGGCAATCAGTTATGCTTCTGGATAATGTTCTCAGTTGGTTTGGAGGGTGATATGAACCTGCTAGGGTTGTTTTACCCCCTGTACAGGATCAAGTTTTCAAGTGATAAGTGCAGAAACATGAAATGCTGTTGATAAGGAACCAAAACATACTAAGAGAAGCAAAAGTGATGAAATGGTAAACCACCCATTTACAAGAGTTTTCATACTTGGCCAAAGTCATTCCCAAGGTTTGTGCTGCTTCACTATACCAATTTCTTACAGGTTTTCGGGTTTTAGGGTGTAGGGGGGCAAGCACGGATTATTGTTTGTGCTTACCTTGGTTTGCTTGTGAAGAGCTTCAGGTTTACAGCTAGTTGAAGGGTGATAAGAACTGTTGGTGTGAACCACAAAACTCTACACAGAATTTGAATTTCCCTTCCTGAGCTTTAGTGATGTCTCTTGAGTGCTAGCCAACATCACGTCTGAGTCTTCCATTGCTTCCAGAAAGGCAACAGAAACTGAGGATGCAGATTGTGTATAATGGTTTGCCCAAGTTTTTGGGAAGATTATTATATGCTTATCTACACCCACTGTTGGGAGCTGATGAACTCAGTGGGTAGTCATGGCAGCTTGTCACTGCTGTTCGTGATGAAGGTGATGGTCTGTCACT
>Ga0116231_10009405_pt1 | contig 16518 bp, 14 predicted proteins | sample S1TSphgellanicum_2_FD_89695 | JGI IMG/M metagenome (GOLD analysis project Ga0116231, IMG submission 89695) | Host-associated microbial communities from peat moss isolated from Minnesota, USA - S1T2_Fd - Sphagnum magellanicum MG | ecosystem: Host-associated > Plants > Peat moss > Unclassified...
AAATACGCGGGATCGTCGGAATTGACGGTCGCAACGAGGCCCGCCTCGAGCATCGTGCCGAGCGTGTGATCGTGCAGCGTGTCGAAGACGCGCAGTTTCACGTTCGAGAGCGGACACACGGTAAGCGGGATGCGATGATCGCGCAGGTGCGTGACGAGGGCCGGGTCTTCGAGGCTGCGGATCCCGTGATCGATGCGTGAGACGTGCAGCGCGTCGAGCGCGCCCCAGACGTAGGCCGGCGGCCCTTCTTCGCCCGCGTGCGCGACCGTCTTCCAGCCCTCGGCCCGCGCACGCGCGAACACGTCAGTGAACTTCTCCGGCGGGTTGCCGATCTCGGACGAATCGAGACCGACCGCGACGATGCGGTCGCCGTACGGCGTCGCCGCTTCAAGCGTCCGCAGCGCCGACTCCGCACTCTGATCGCGCAGGAAACACATGATGAGTTTGCTCGTGATCCCGTGACGCGCTTCGCTCGTGCGCACGGCCGACCAGAGGCCGTCGATGACCGTTTCGAACGGCACCCCGCGCATCGTGTGCGCTTGCGGATCGAAGAACATCTCGACGTGGACCACGCCCTGCGCCCGCGCGCGCGCCAGATACGCATCGGCGAGTTCGGCGAAGTCTTGCTCCGTACGCAGCACGTTCATCGCCGCGTAATAGAGGTCGAGAAACGATTGCAAATTGGTGAAGTTGTAGGCGTGGCGCAAGTCATCGATCGATGCGAACGGCAGCGTGAGGCCGTTACGTTCGGCGAACGCGAAAATCATCTCCGGTTCGAACGTGCCCTCGATGTGCAAGTGGAGCTCGGCCTTCGGCAGCCGGAATGCGAGATCGCTCATGCGCCCTGCGCCGGGAACGTCGCGATCCAATGCCGGGCGATGTCGATGCGGCGGCAGATCCAGACGTCGTCGAACGTCAGGAGGTAATCGAGGAAGCGTTCGAGCGCCGCGGCGCGGCCGGGACGGCCGGCGAGACGCGTGTGCAGCCCGATCGACATCATCTTGGGTTGAGTCTTTCCTTCGCGGTAGAGCACGTCGAACGCGTCTTTGAGGTAGTTGTAGAACCCGTCGCCGGATGTGAAGCCGGGCGCGACCGAAAATTTCATGTCGTTGTTGTCGAGCGTGTACGGGATCACGAGATGCGGCTTGCCGCCGACGCGCGTCCAATACGGAAGATCGTCGTTGTAGGCGTCCGAGTCGTACAGAAAGCCGCCCTCTTCCACGACGAGCTTGCGCGTATTGATCGACGGCGCGTAGCGGCAATACCAGCCGTACGGACGCGTGCCGATCGTGCGCTCGATCGAGGCGACGGCGCGCGCCATCTGCGCGCGTTCTTCGTCTTCGGCCATATCTTGAAAGCCGATCCAGCGCCAACCGTGCGAGCAGACTTCATAGTCGGCCGCGCGGATCGCCGCAGCCGCAGCGGGATTGCGCTCGAGCGCAAGCGCCGCACCGAACACGGTAATCGGAATCTTGCGGTCGCCGAACATCCGCATCAGCCGCCAAAATCCCGCCCGGCTGCCGTATTCATAGACCGACTCGACGATCAGATCGCGCTTCCCCGGACCGACCGTCGCACCCGGCACTTCGGTGAGGTACATCTCCGAGACCGGATCGCCCTCACCGATCGCGTATTCCGAGCCCTCTTCGTAATTCATGACGATCTGCACGGCAAGGCGAGCGCCGCCGGGCCAGCGCGGATCGGGCGGCCGTTCACCGTAGCCGGTGAAGTCGCGTGGATGAACGTCTTCCATCAGCGAGCGTTTACGCGCGCACGGTGCGCGATCATTTCGCGCACCGCGGTCCGAATGCGCGCGATCGGTTCACGCCGGTAGGCCGCGGCCGGCAGCGGTGCGGACATCGTTGCGTTGGCTTCGAAGAGCAGCACGTTCCCCGCCGGATCGAGACCGAAGTCGATTCCGGCATAGTCGAGGCACAATTCGTCGCGCACCGCATGCAGAGCCGCGAGCGCGCGCGCGCCGAGTACGGCCGCGGGATCGGCGAGAAACGCCGCATCCTCGGAAACGGCTTGCGCGTCGCTGCGGCCGCGTGCGAAATGAAGTTTCCAGGCGGCCCCAACGGCCGCATGAACCGGGTAGAGCCGGCCGTCCACGAAAAGCACGCGGTACTTGCGCACGAACCCGTCGCGACCGCGCGCATCGAGAAACGGTGCGGCCACCAACTCGTGGCCGGCGAGCGCCGCGAGCGCGTCGGCACGCGATGATTCATCGCTGACGCGAAAGAGCAGCTCGCCCGAATGATGGCCGAGTGCGCGCACAACGAACGGTTCGATGATCGATCGGGTCCGCAGTTCGTCGTACGACAGCGCCCTCGCGGCGGGCACGATGAGTCCATCGGCCCCGTTCAAGCGCGTCGCGATCGCGATGCGACCGGTCGCGCGAACGCGCGCGGGCGCATTCACGACCGGCGTCCCGGCAGCTGCAACCAGCGCATGCGCGCGCTCGAGAACATCCGCGCAGCGGTCGGCCTCACCGATCGCGTTCACGATGACATCGTGTGCCGGCAGCTGCGCGGAATCGACATACTCGGCCACGACCGCGGCAACCGCAAACACCGACGGTTCCACCATCTCGGCAAGCGGCGTATTCCCCGTTCGTGCCGTTCCGAGGAGCATCACACGCGGGGCACCGGACGGCGCCATACCGCGGAGAAACGTGACGGGACGCGTGCGCAAGCCGTGCTGCCGTAACTCCGCTGCGCGCTCGTGTTCGCCGGTCTTCTCGAAAACGGCCGCGAGTCCGTGATGCGCGATCGCGAGGGCAGGGTCGAGCGTCAGCGCACGTTCGTACGCATGCTGCGCATCAGCGTACGCGCCGTTCGCCGCCAGCGCGTAGGCGAGCGTCGCATGCGCGTCGGCGGAATCCGGCGCGGTGCGAACCGCGTGCCGCAAGATCGTCTCGGCATCTTCGCGCGTCCCGCTTGCCAGCACGACGCGGCCGAGTTCGACGATCGCCGCCGCATTGCGCGGTTCGCGTCCGAGTAAGGCCAGAAGTCGCGTTTGCGCTTCAGGATAGCGGCCGTTTTCCGCGAGCAGGCGCGCCAACTCGAGGTCCGAATGGCCGCCAGCGGAGGTGCTCATGCGTCGTTTTTCCGTTGTTGCTCTCGTCGCGCTCGCATTCTTGGCCGGATTCGTGTGTGCGCACGCCGTCCCCGTCGCGCAAGCCGCGGCTCCGCCGCTCACCGCGCAGATCATCGATGTCGGCGCGATGACCGCCGACGACATCGGCCCGATCCGCCCGGGCTCGATGCTGCGCTCGAAAACGCTCGTGACCACGGACGGCGCGACGGTCGCGGTGCAAGAAGGTTCGGTCGGCAAACACTTCCACGCCGACGCCAACGAAATTCAATACATTATCGAAGGCTCGGCGACGTTCTGGCTCGGCGATACGACACAGACCGTGCATGCCGGCGATCTCGTAATCATCCCGAAAGGTACGCCGCACTCGGGCGCAACGATCACGTCTGGTCACTTGCGCGCGATTGCCATCAAAACCCCGCCGCAGGATCCCGCCGACACGCACATGGTCCCCTAACCCGAAACGAACCCACGACCGGGTGTGGTACCAAACGTCGCCCGGTAGGCGGCGATGAACGCGCTGAGCGACGCGTAGCCGCACGCCAAACCGGCTTCGGTGACGGACGCACCGCTTGCGAGCGCCGCCATCGCGTCGAGCAACCGTGCGCGGCGGAGCCACGCGCGCGGAGCGAGCCCGGTTTCGCTCTTAAAGTGCCGCTCGAATGTTCGCACGCTCAGATGCGCGGCGCGTGCCAGTGCCGCGATCGCGGGCAGCGTTTCGTGTGGCCCGAGTGCATATGCGACGGCCGCACACAGCGCGGGATCGCTCGGCATGACGAGGGCGTGATCGCCGGACGCAGCGGGCAACCCGACGATTTCGTCATGGATGACCGCCGCCAAACGCCGGTCGCGCGGCTGCGCGGGATCGAGATAGCCGCGCCGCATCGCACGCTCGAGCAGCTCGTCGAGCAGCGCGGTAACGACCACCGCACCTTTGCCGAGCGGCGGCGCGAGCTCCGTTGCGGCATAGAGAATGCGAAGCTTGCAGCGCGTACGCAAGTCGAGCGCATAGCGAATTCCGGCTGGAATCCAGAGCCCGCGGCCCGGCATGACCAGCGTCTGCCGCCCCGCACTGCGTACCGCGACGACTCCGCTGCGCACGGTAACGAGGTGCGCCCAGCCGGGCGGTTGCGGCGGGACGAGCTGCGTCGCGCCGAGATCGAGCCCGTACACGCGCAGCGGCGACTCGCCGTGGCGGATCGGCGATAGCTCGTGACGCGAGCGCGCAAGCGCGGTGTCCCGCATGCCTGGCACAATGGGCGCATGGCAGACTTCGCTCCTCCCCACGGATCGGTCGCGCACTTCGCGATCAACGCCGACGACCTCGATGCCGCGATGGCGTTCTACACCGGCCTCTTCGGCTGGCGCTTCGAACCCTGGGGGCCGCCGGGTTTCTATCAGATCGACCGGCCGACCGCGCCCGTCATGCGTGCGGCACTGCAGCAGCGCCGCGAACTCGCCGAAGGGGCGCGGATGACCGGTTTCGAGTGCACGGTCGCGGTTGACGACATCGCCGCGACGCTCGCGAAGGTCGCGCCGCTGGGCGGCCGCGTCGTGATGGAGCCGGTCACGATTCCCACGGTCGGGACGCTCGCGTGGCTCGAAGATCCGGCCGGCAACGCGCTCGGCATCATGCAATACGAAGCGACGGCATAGCGGGCAAGAGGCGGCAAGGCCGACGCGCAAGGGGAGCCGCATGCAAACCGTGCTCAAGCGCCTCGCGCTCGTCCTGACCGTTGCCCTCGTCTGCGCTGCACCGCTTGCGGCGCGCGCGGCGACCGCGTACACGCTCACGAACAGCGTCGTCCTCGGCGGCGACGGCGGCTGGGACTACCTCACCTACGATAGCGCGAACCGGCACCTGTTCATCTCGCGCGGGACGCACGTGATGGTCGTCGATCCGGCCGGCAAGCTCGTCGGCGACATCCCCGGCACGGGCGGCGTTCACGGCATCGCGATCGCCGCCGACCTGAACGAGGGCTTCACGAGCAACGGCCGCGACGGCAGCGTGACCGTCTTCGATCTGCACACGCTCAAGACGATCCAGACGATCCCGATCGCCGGAAAAAATCCGGACTGCATCGTCTACGACACGTCGAGCAGACGGGTCTTCACCTTCGACGGCGGCAGCAACGACGCGACCGCCATCGACGCGATCGGGTTAACCGTCGTCGGCACGATTTCACTTCCCGGCCGGCCTGAGTTCGCGGTCAGCAATCAGAACGGCGTGCTCTTCAACAACATCGAAGACAAGAACGAGATCGTCGCGATCGACGCCAAGACCGATCAGATCATCAACACCTGGTCGATCGCGCCGTGCGACGGTCCGTCGGGCCTTTCGATCGACGTCGCGCATTCGCGGCTTTTCGCCGTCTGCTCGAACGCGATGATGGCGGTCGTCGATTCGCTCACCGGCAAAGTCGTGGCTACGCCGACGATCGGCGCGGGCCCCGATGCGAGCGCCTTCGATCCGGGCACGCAACTCGCGTTCAGCTCGAACGGCCGCGACGGCACGCTCACCGTCGTACACGAAGATTCCCCGTACGCGTTCAGCGTGGTGCAAACCGCACCGACGAAAGCGGGCGCACGCACGATGGCCCTCGATCCGGTCACGCACACGATCTATCTCGTAACGGCGAATATCGTCTTCGGACCACCGGCACCCGGCGAAGCGCGACCGACACGCACGATCACACCGGGGACCTTCACCCTGCTGGTGATGAGCGGGCCGTAAGCGCACAACCCCTCAACGTCGGCCCCATCTGGTAAGGACCCGCTAGCGGACCAGTGAGTCACCGGATACCGAGCTCGGCTTGCACCGAATCGATGAGCACGCGCGGCCGGCCTTCAACCGATGTCGGGGCCCAGAAACACGCGATCTGATTTGGCGTTCGTCTCCATGCCTCGATGACCGAAGATGGGCCGCGACCGTTCGTTTGCAGCAGAACCCCGTGCCAATACCTGCAGAGCGGGTTTCCACCGGCGTAGATTAGCGCGCTCGCATAACACGACGGTACGCGACGACCGCGACCGCAAACGGCCATCGGGTAGTCGAATGCGATGCCGGCGCTAACCATGTCGGCGGTCGCGTCCGTCGCCGAGGAGCCGGCCGGAGGCAGGCGCTGAACGCGATCGAGATAGTCATCGGCGAGACCGCCGAACGTGATCGGCGATGACGCCGAGAAAATGACCTCCAGGGCGGCAACGATCTGCAACGTTCGGAAGAATCGTTGCAACACAACGCTCCACTCATTCGTCGTCGATCACACCGTGAGGGTTCACGCTGCGGATGGTAAACGATGCGTTAGACGGCGACGATCTCCATCAAGGTCGTGACGCCGCTAAAATCTGCCGGGTTACGGGTGTAAAGCGGCAGACCGCGAGATAAGGCGGTCGCCGCGATGAGAAGATCGACGGCGCGTGCGCCCCGCGGCTTTTGGTTGGCACGCATCGCCGCTGCGTAGATACGGCCGTACGCTTGCGCGGCTGCAACATCGAAGGGGATCGCCTCGAAGGCTTGGCTTTGCTGCAGGCGCTCGAGACGCTCCGCGCGCTCTAGCGGGTCGCTCGTCGCGAGTGGACCAGCGGTCAGCTCGGCAAAGGTCAGCGCGGCAATCGATGATTCAATCGGGAGCAGTTCGATATCGATCGACGGGTAGTCGATTACCACCGACGTGTCAAGCAAGCCGTTGAAGCCTAGGCACGCGGCGTCGGGTCTTGATCGATCCCGGCGTCGATATCGGCGCGGAACTTGGCATAATCGATCCGGGGCGAATGGGCGAAAATTTCTTTGAGCTCGTCGGTCGGGATGAACGTCCGTCGTCCGATCGGCGTCAGCCGGCCGACCGGCACGCCGTTCCGCGTGATGACGAACGAGTCGCCCTCGCCCAGCGCTCGCATGATGGCCGCGTTATCGTTGCGCAGATCGCGCTGGCTGATCGTTCGTTCCATATTCTCACTGTAGCAAAAGCGCTACACCTCAGCAATTGACTTATCGAACATATGTTCGTATGCTGACCGCCCATGTCCGCTCTGCCACGGTATGCCGAACTGCACGCGTGGTCCAACTTTAGCTTCCTTGAGGGCGGGTCGCACCCCGAGGAACTGGTCGAGACCGCGATAGCGCTTGGGCTCGAGGCGGTTGCCTTGACGGACCGGGACGGCGTGTACGGACAGGTCCGGTTTGCGAAGGCGGCGCGGGGGACGGCGCTTGGGACGATCGTCGGGGCGGAGATGACCGTGGATCTCGCGCCCATCCGTCCCTTCGACAGGCTCAGGGCAGGCTCGGCTCAGGATGACACTGGAGACACGCGCCGCACGCATGGAACGAGGACGCGGCAAACGGCTGGGGCGCGGACGGGGCGACCGAAGGGGGCGCGGGCGGCGAGTGAGGTGCCGACGCAGTCGCCGCGGGTGGTGTTGCTGGCGCAGGATTGGGCGGGGTATCAGAACCTGGCGCAGTTGATCTCGATCGCACAGTTGCGGGGGCGCAAGCGCGATGCGCGGCTGGAGCTCGGCGATCTCGAGGGGCGAACGGCGGGGCTGATCGCGCTCTCGGGCTGGCGCAACGGGCTGCCCGAACGGGCACTGCTGGCCGGCGATGAGATCGAGGCGCAGCGGATCGGGGCGGAGCTGCGCGACCGGTTTCCCGATGCGTTCTTTCTCGAAGTGCAGCATCACGCGCGTAGCGAGGATGCGGCGCTCATCCACGCCTCGGCGAAGCTCGGCCGCGCGCTGGGCGTTCCGCTGGTCGCGACCAACGGCGTTGCGTATGCGACGCGTGACGATGCGCTGCTCGCCGACGTGCTGCAGTGCATTCGCTACAAGACGACGCTGGCGAAAGCGGGGACGCTGCTCCGTCCCAATCACGAACACGATCTGAAATCGCCGGCTAAGATGGAGGCGCTCTTCGCCGCTTATCCGCACGCGATCGCGAACACGCTTGCGATCGCGGAGCGCTGCACGTTCCGGCTCGACAAACTCGCGGGGCAATTCCCACACTTTCCGGTCCCGCCCGAAGAGACGAGCCACCAGTCCTATCTGCGCACGCTCGTCTACCGCGGTGCGAAGACGCGGTTCCCGCAGCCGTTGGACACGAAGGTCGAACGGCAACTCGAATACGAGCTCGGTATCATCGCGCGGATGGATCTCGCCGGCTATTTCCTCGTCGTGTGGGACATCGTGCGCGCGGCAAACGAACTCAACGTGATCTGTCAGGGCCGCGGCTCGGCCGCGAACTCCGCCGTGTGCTATGCGCTGGGCATCACGGCGGTCGATCCGGTCAAACACGATTTGCTCTTCGAGCGCTTTCTCTCCGAAGAACGTGCCGAAGTCCCCGACATCGACATCGACTTCGCGCATCAGGATCGCGAAAAAGTGATCCAGTACGTCTACGACCGTTACGACCGCGAGCATGCGGCGATGACGGCCGAGGTCATCACCTATCGCACGCGGTCGGCGATCCGCGACGCGGGGAAAGCGATGGGGTTATCACTCGCGCAAGTGGAGCGTGTCGTCGAGGAATACGATGCACGCGAGTCGCTTGCGGGCGCGCTGGGCACGGCACCGCAAGCCTATCCCGATCTGCCGGCGTCGATTCGCAAACGGCGCGATCTCGATGCGGGCTCCAATCAGTATCATTCGCGTGGCGAGGTCACACCGAGTTTCGAGAGTGCCGACGAGCGTAAGGAATCTCGACCCCGAGCCGGTGCACGCAGCGATCCGCAACGCGCCATCACGCCGGTGGTGAACGCGCATCCCTCGCATCAGTACGGCTTCGTCGCGAAGGACTTCGGCAGCGACCCCGACCCCGATCGCACGGCGCCGGTCGGCGGCGCGCTCGGGGCGACGCTGATGCTGCTGTGCCGGCGGATCGACGGCTTTCCGCGCCATCTCGGCATCCATTCAGGCGGAATGGTGATCACGCGCGATCCGCTCGTGCGCGTCGCGCCGGTCGAGTGGGCGACGATGCGCGACCGCACCGTCATCCAATGGGACAAGGACGACCTCAGCGACCTCGGCCTGATCAAGATCGATCTCTTGGGCCTCGGCATGCTCTCGCTCTTGCGCGATGCGTTCACGCTCTTCCGGCGCCGCTACCCCGAGCGGCCGCCGCTCGATCTCGCGACGATCCCGGCCGACGATCCGCCGACCTACGCGATGATGCAAGCCGCCGACACGATCGGCGTGTTCCAAATCGAATCGCGCGCGCAGCAGTCGATGCTGCCGCGCCTCAAACCGGCGTGCTTCTACGATATCGTCATGCAAGTCGCGATCATCCGCCCGGGCCCGATCCAAGGCGACATGATCCATCCGTTCTTACGCCGGCGGAACGGACTCGAACCCGTTACCTATCCGCATCCCAAACTCAAACCGGTGTTGGAACGCACGCTGGGCGTCCCGCTCTTTCAAGAACAGGGCATGCGCATGGCGATCGAAGCGGCGGGCTTCACGCCGGGGGAAGCCGACACGCTGCGCCGCGCGATGGGTCACAAACGTTCGCACGAACGGATGGCGCAGATCTTTCCGAAGCTCGTGAACGGCATGGTCGCGAACGGTATCGATCGCGTCGCCGCCGAGCAGCTCTTCCACATGCTCGAAGGCTTCGCCGATTATGGCTTCCCCGAATCGCACGCGGCGAGTTTCGCGCTGCTCGCGTATGCCTCGGCCTACGTGAAGTGCCACGAGCCGGCCGTCTTCTGCGCCGCGATCCTCAACGTGCAACCGATGGGCTTCTACGCAACCGAAGTGCTGGTCAACGACGCGCGCCGGCATGGCGTCACCGTCAAGCCGGTCACGGTGAACTTCAGCGAATGGTGGAGTTTCGTCGACGACGAGGGCGCGCTGCGACTCGGCTTCCATCTCGTACGCGGGCTCGGCGAAGCGCAGCGCACGACGCTCGAAGCCGGCCTCGCGGGCGAACCGTTCGCGGACCTCGTCGACTTCGCGCGGCGCACGCAACTCGGCCGCGAGCCGCTCGAACACCTCGCCGCCGCGGATGCGTTCCGGCCCTGGTACGAGCGGCGGCGCGATGCGATCTGGGCGCTGCGCGGGCTCGACGAACGCGAAGCGCGCGGCGAGCTCGGCCGCAGCATGGACGTCGACGAACCGCTGCCGGAGCTCGCCACGCCGAGCGCGATCGAAACGACGTCGCTCGATCTCGAAGCGACGGGCGTCGCCGCGGTACAGCCGATCGTGCATTTTCGCAAAGTGCTCGACGCGCAGAACGTGCTCGCCGCGGCGCGGCTGCCGGCGATGCCGAACAATCTCATCTGCACCGTCGCCGGAATGGTGATCACGCGCCAACGCCCCGGCACCGCAAAAGGCTTCGTTTTCCTCACGCTCGAGGACGAGACGGGACTCGTCAACGTGATCGTACGCCCCGACATCTACGAACGCTTCCGGCGCACGATCCGCCAGTCACGCGCCCTCATCATCGACGGCAAGCTCCAAAAAGACCAAGGCGCAATCGACATCATCATGAAGCGTTGCCGCCCGCTGGACACCGCCGGCACGACCGACCACGTCCGCGCCCGGAATTTCCATTAACTTCCATTAACGAACGGACGGGGGCGACGCCTCCCGGCGGCAAGGGAACCGGCGCGGCCGGGAGGCGAGAGAGGCGCGGCATCTCCAAGCTCCGTAGTGGCAAGGCATGAAACGTCTGCTTGCCGCGGTCTTCACGATCGCGCTGACCCTCGGCGGAACCGCTTCCGCCCAAGACTCCGGAGCCGGCTTCCGGCTCGGGATCCAAGAGCTGAACAACTCCGGTCAAATCGGCTCGGTCACGCTCTTCCGCCGCGGCCCGAAGACCCTCGTTTCGCTCATCGTCGACGGCACGGCCGGCAAGACCGAGGCCGTCACGATCCATCGCGGCGCCAGTTGCGACACGGTCTCGGTGAGCGCCACCTGGCGCCTCAACGACATCACCCGCGGCCGCGGCGCGACGCTGGTGGATGCGCCGCAGTCCAAACTGCTCTCCGGCAACTACTCGATCTTGATCTACGGCGGCACGTCGCCGAATTCGCACGCCGTCGCGTGCGGCCACCTCTTCACGTCATAACAAGGAGGCCGTCGTGGCCGACCTCATCGACCCGACCACCCCGGCAAACGCGGCGCTCAATCGCCGCGTTTTCGTCGGACTCGGTGCCGGCGCCGCCGCGCTCGGCTCCACCCTCGCTGGAGCGATCGCGCAAGCCGACGGCTTCGGGGCACCGCACGCGCCGATCGTCGCCGAAAACGATCCCGCGATCGTCGTTGCGCGACCGCCGCTCGTGCGCCCGGATACGACGATCGACTCGTACGCCGCGTGGCCGGTGAACGTGACGCCGCGGACGCCGGGTCTCGTCCTCGTTCAAGCGATCTGGGGCGTCGACGCGCAGCTGCGCGATACGGTCCGGCGCTATGCGAAGGAAGGCTTCATCTGCATCGCGCCGGCGCTCTTCGCGCGCTCGCATCCGCCCAGCGGCGACGGCACGAGCGACATCGGCATCTTCCGGCCGCTCGCAGGCGCTCTCGTTCCGGACCAAGTCAAGGGCGATCTGCTCGCCGGGCGCGATTGGATTCACACCAAGGCCGCAAACGCGAAGGTCGGGATCTCCGGCTTCTGCATGGGCGGCGGGATCACGATTCGCGAGATCATCGGCGATAACGATTATGCGGCAGCCGTCGCGTTCTACGGCGACGTCTTACAAGGCACGCCGAAGGATTCGCCGGTGACGACTGACACCTTTGCGTACGCGAAAAAGATTACGACCCCGCTACTGGGAAACTACGGAGCCCGCGACCCGAGCATTCGCGCCGCCGATGTGCGGATGATGTTCGCGCAACTTTCCGTTCCGCACGACGTGAAAATCTATGATGAAGCCGGTCACGCGTTCTTCGACGACACCCGACCATCGTACGTGGGCTCCGCCGCGACCGACGCGTGGACCCGCACGCTCGGCTGGCTGCATCGTTATCTGACCTAATGTTCACCCTCGTCCACGCCGCGGATCTCCATCTCGAGACAACCTTCACCGACGTTCGCGGCGGGGCGGCACGGCGTGCCGCGCTCGCCGACGCGTTCGTCCGGATCGTCGATCTGGCCCGCGACCGCGGCGCGGACGCCCTCACCTTCGGCGGCGATCTCTACGAAGCGCAACGCGCCGGTCCGCAAACCGCGCGCTTTCTCTTCGAACACTTCGCCCGCTTCGGCAAACCAATTTATATCGCACCGGGCAATCACGATCCGTACGCGGCGCGCTCGCTCTACGCGCGTGACGATCTGCCCGCCAACGTGCGCGTCTTCGCCGAACCCGATTGGAGTGCGTTCCCGCTCACGGGCGATCTGACGCTCTACGGCTTCGGGCACACGCCCGCCGACCCGCCACGCCCGTTTGCAAACGCACGGTTCGACCGGCCCGGCACGCGGATCGCGCTTTTTCACGGCAGTGACGAGCAGCGTATGCCGCCCGGCAAACGCGCGACCGCACCGTTCACGCTCGACGAGATCGTCGCATCGGGCGCGACGCTCGCGCTCGCCGGGCACTTTCACGGCGGCTACGTCGAACGCGCGGGCACGACCCAACTCGCGTATCCGGGCTCGCCCGAACCGATCAAATTCGGCGAACGCGGCGCGCACGGCGCGCTGCTCGTGCGCATCGACGGTCCGCAGGTCAGCATCGAACCGATCGAACTCGCGCGCACGCGGCTGCTCGATCTGCGTATCGATCTCAGCCGTGCCGGCAGCGAACACGCAATCGGCAAAGCGTTCGAAGATGCGCTCGGCGGTGCGGGCGCGCACGACTACGTCCGGATCCGGCTGCACGGCGCCCTCGAACGCGGGACGCGGCTCGACCGCGAGCTGCTGATCGACCGCTACGGCTCGGGCGTCGGCGGCCTCGAGGTGATCGACGAGACGACGATCGCGGATTACGCCGCGCTCGGCGAGGAACCCAACGTTCGCGGCCACGCGATCGCCGATCTGCTCGCGCTGCGCGAGTCCGGCAATCCGAGCGCCGAAGGCGCGTTGCGCGCGCTCGTCGCCGCATTCGACGGAACCGAGATCGCGCCGTGATCCTGCGAACGCTCGGCATCGCCGGGTTCGGCCGGCTGCGCGACCGGCGCTTCACGTTCGCGCCCGGACTCAACGTGATCTTCGGCGAGAACGAGAGCGGCAAGTCGACGCTTTGCACGGCGATCGCCGCGACGCTCTACGGTCTCGAGCGGCGCAAAGAGCTCTGGCGCCCATGGGACGGCGGCCCGTTCGCGACGACGCTCTCGTACGAGCTCGCGAACGGCCGCGAGATCGAGATTGCACGGGACTACGATGCCAAAGCGCCACGCGTTTACGATCGCAACGGCACCGACCTCGCGGCCGAACTCGGCGAAGGACGGTCGCTCGTGCCGGGCAAGGCGCACCTCGGCATCGGCATCGATACCTTTTGGAACGCGGCGTACGTGCGCCAGCAACAGATGCCGATCGACGAAGGCAAAGACGCGAGCGCCGTTGCGGACGCGCTCGCGCACGCGCTCGACGGCGGCCCGCGCGAAGACGCGGCGCGCGGCGCGCTCAAACGCATCGACGATGCGCTGCGCGCGCACGTCGGCACGAAGCAGGCGCGCAAGAACGCTCCGCTGCGCGCGCTGCGCGAACGGCTCGACGAGGAACGCCGGGCGGCCGAAGCCGCCCGCACCGCGCTCGCGGCGCTCGACGAACTGCGCGCGCGCATCGAAGAGACCGCGCTCGAACGCGAACGGCTGACGGCCGCCGCGAGCGAGGCCGAACGGCGCCTACGCGGCCGCCGGGCCGGGCTCTTGCGCGCGCGCCTCGCCGACCTGCGCGCCTGGCGCGAACAGTATGCGGAAGTCCAAGCCGCACGCGCCGTCTTCGACGACGTCGCGAGCTTCGACGCCGACCGCGAGGGCGAAGCGGTCGACGCCTATCATGCCGCCGAGACCGCCGCCGTGCTCGCCGCGCGCGCGGACGAAGATGCCGAACGCGCGCGTTTGAGCGAAGAGGAGACGCACGAGCTCGCCGACCGCCGCGCCGATGCGGGGCGCGTCGACGATGCCGCGTTCACCGATCTCACGAACGCCGCCCAGGAGGCTGCCGCCGCGCGATCGCGCGCAACCGCGGCGGCGAACGAGGCGCGCTCCGTGCGTCCGGCCGGAGCCGCGAGCGGCTTTCTCGGCGCGGTGCTCGCGCTCGGACTCGTCGCGCTCTGCGCCACGGTCGGCTTCGCCGTCGCACACGACTGGTTTTGGACGCCGGTCTGCGGCGCGATTGCGGTCGCGCTGCTCGGAATTTCGGCGTTCGCGAGCCGCGGCCGCGCGGTTCGCGTGCGCGTGGCCGCCACCCAACAGCAGCGCGCCGACGAAGCACTGGCCGCCGAATCGCGCGCCGCCGCCGCGATCGCCGCGATCCTCGATCCGATCGGCGTGCTCAGCGTCGACGATTTGAGCCGCCGGCGCGAACGCCTCGCCGACTTGGAAACGAAATACGCCGCGGCGAACGCCGCGCTCGCGCGGGCCGCGGCGGCCCGGCGTGCCGCGACGCTCGCCGGCGAGCGGTTCGACGCGATCGCTGCGACCCTCGTCCCCGACGTGACGGGCCCGCGGACGGTCGCCCGCGCGGCGATCGTGCAACGTGCAGCACGCAAGCGCGAACGCGACGGCATCGACGCACGCCTAAGTTTTCTCGACGTCCAACGGTCGACGATCCTCGGTAGCGCCGACGACTACGCGCTAGAGAACGAACTCGCCGAGCTGCTCGCCGCGGGCGTCGAACCGCTCGACGACGACGCGCTCTCGCTACGCGCGATCGAAGACGAACGCGCGACGGTCGTCGATACGCTGCGCGCGCTCGAGCGCGAGCTCGCCACGATGCAGGGCGAACTCAGCGCGGCCGAACGCGCGATCCCCGATCTGGCCGAACTCGACGAAGCGATCGCGCGCACCGAAGCGGAGATCGTCCGGCTCGAAACGTTCGAACGCGCGCTCACGCTCGCCAAGGAGACGCTCGAAGCGCGGACCGAGGAGGCGCATTCGTCGTTCGCGCGCCGCCTCGAAGATTACGCCGCGGGAACGTTTTCGACGATCACCGCCGGGCGATACGGCGAACTGCGCGTGAACCCGGCGACGCTCGAGATCACGGTCCGGATCCCCGAGACGCAGGCGATCGAGAAGATCGAATTCCTCAGCGCCGGGACGCGCGATCAAGCCTATCTCGTCGTGCGCTTCGCGATGGCCCGGATGTTCGCAGAGGGCGGCGAAACGCCGCCGCTCTTGCTCGACGATCCGTTCGCGTATTGGGACGCGCAGCGGATCGAGCGCTGCTTACCGATCGTCGAGCGCGGCGCGCTCGACGGCCAGACGCTGCTCTTCACCTCGAGTCACGAACTCGCACGCGCGGCCGCCGCGCGCGGGGCGCAGCGGATCGACCTGAGCACGCCCGTCTACGCCTGATCTTCAACCGAAGGCGCAGCCGGCGAGGTGATCGTTCACCAGACCGCTGGCCTGCATGAACGAATACACGATCGTCGGTCCGACGAAGCGGAAGCCGCGCCGCTTGAGATCCGCGCTGATGTGTGCGGCGAGCGGTGTCTGCGCCGGAACATCCGCCATCGTGTGCGGGCGGTTGACGATCGGCTTCCCGTCAACGAACGCCCACCAATAGGCATCGAATGAGCCGAACGCCTCTTGCACGGCGAGGAATGCCGCCGCGTTACCGATCGTCGCATCGATCTTGAGGCGATTGCGAATGATCCCGGCATCGGCGAGCAGCGCCGCGCGTTTGCGCGCGCCGTAACGCGCGACGCGCGCCGGATCGAACCCGTCGAAGGCGATCCGGTAGCGGTCGCGTTTGCGTAAGATCGTTTCCCAGCTCAGGCCGGCTTGCGCGCCTTCGAGCGTGAGCAGTTCGAAGAGTGCACGATCGTCGTGCAACGGTTTGCCCCACTCCGTGTCGTGATAGGAAATCGACCAGTCCGTGCGCGCCCACGCGCATCGGACGGTTCTCGCATGCCCATCCTTCGACAGGCTAAATCGTGGGGACGCCGGCGGGCATTTTGTCGGTGCGTTCGACCGCGATCAGGATCTGTTTCTTTCCGGCGAGTTTGATGAACGTGATCGTCACGTCGACCGAGCCGTGGACGAAGGGAAAGAAGTAATCGAAACTCTCGCTGACGTGATCGGGCAGGCTCAAGAAGGCGCGCATCCGGCCCTCGAACGCTTGTACGGCCGTGCACGGGGCGATGTCGCGGAAGAAGTTGCGGCCGATGACCGATTCGCGTTCCATCCGCGCCATGCGCGCCTCGTACTGGTTGTAGGCGACGACGTTGCCGCTATAGTCGACCACGATCGCGCCGAATGGAAGCTCGTCGAGCTTGTCCATCGCAATGTCGGTCAACCGCCAAAGGCGACCCTCTTCAGGCATACCTA
>Ga0116231_10009406_pt1 | contig 16515 bp, 7 predicted proteins | sample S1TSphgellanicum_2_FD_89695 | JGI IMG/M metagenome (GOLD analysis project Ga0116231, IMG submission 89695) | Host-associated microbial communities from peat moss isolated from Minnesota, USA - S1T2_Fd - Sphagnum magellanicum MG | ecosystem: Host-associated > Plants > Peat moss > Unclassified...
CTCTCAGCGTTCCCGCCTCGGCCCCTTGTCCGGGCCCCCCCCCCGGCCCGGTTCGTTCGCCTTCCCACCTCTGGTCTTTAACCCGGCGGACCCCCCCCGCCCGGTCCTTCGCATTTCCCATTCTAGTTCTTTAACCCGTCGATCCCCCCCGCCCGGTCCTTCACATTTCCCACTCCAGCCCGCCCGTGCTAGCCCACCTTCATTCAGAATCCGCTGTCACCGTCCTGCCTACAACACTAAGCTCGCGAGAACACAAAACCCCCTTCCCAAGCCCTGTCATTGATTGATTGATTGACCAAGTGAATTAATATATTAGATTAATTGTGGGGGGCATATTTGATTGACCCATCGCAAAGAAATTTAATCAAGTTTTTATTTGGCACAAATGAACATTTTATTTGGTGACTTTGTAGTCACCCTCGATAGATTATAAATTATTTCAAATGTGAAGGATGATCAACTCCACAAATATCAATCAAAAATTTGAAAATGTGTATCGTATGATATTTCAAAAATCATAACAATTGAAATATATATATAATGATCTCCTCCTTTGGGCTATTTTTATAAGTTACAATAATAGACCCTAGGGCAAATAATATGGGACAAAGTGAAATGTTATTGGTAACATGTGGGGCAACACTTTGGGAATTTGGGGGACATGTTAAAAACCCGTTGGGAACAACAAAAAATTCAAACAAATCGAACACCACCCATCCTCCTCGAAAGAAAACAAATTGGACCCCTTCGATACATGCTATGTTATGTATTTAATTAATTTTGGACTAAATTGTCAATTTTGGACTTTTTTTTAACCTAATGGTTGGGATCAAATCTTCTATTAAATTTGAAACAATTTTTTTTAAGAAAATTATTTCTTGGATTATTTAGTAAGACAAAACATTATTAATATCTATTATTGTATCATTTGGTGGCCCCCAATTAAATCAAATTTTCTTTCTAATTTTTCACCTTCCAAATGGTCATTGGTAGTTTTGGGCTTTTCAAAAGTCTATAATTAATTAAATATATTGGCACCTCATCGGATGCAAAGAATTTATATGGCCTACCTATGTTTTTTGCCATTTTTTATCTAAACTACTTACAAGGCTAGAATTGTGGGGACATAAAGCAACCACATTAATGTTCAATACCATTTTCATATTAAAAAATAAATTACATTCAACATTTTAAAGCAACATCAATATTTTAATTTAAACCCCACACATCTTATATTGGAAGTGTACACCTTAATGCCAAAAGCAAGGTATGTGCAAACCCACATTCAAATGTGTAATATTGTTTAAACATATACACACATTTAACCATGTAAAGTTCAACCATGATAAAAAAGAAACATCAAACATCATTAAAATAAAATAAATTAAAATATTTCATGTAAAATATTTAAAATAAAATGTATGTTTGTATAATGGTCTACCAAATTCCCATTGTTAGAGGCTTACTAAACAAAATCAACCTAGGGACTATTTTGAATGCCTAATCATTGTCACAAATTATTAGTTGGCATCCAATCCCATTGGCAATTTACCTAATTAAAATTCATACACTGATGCATTTGTCTCTCCAACCCCTTATTTGAATTCAAAGTTGTTATGAACCACATACCAAAACCATGATTTATTGAAACATAATGTTAAAAATAACTTATTGAAAGATGCATTATGTTTGAATATCGTACGATTGGCATGTCAAGCAAAATCACGTTATTTTGGACTATAATCCCTAATGTCTCTAGTCAAATGAAAACCCTCACCAAATCATTCACAATTGCCAAACAACAAAAAATTAAAGGGTAACACTCTTGGACATGTAAAATGGCATCATCATTACAAATGTATCCAAAATAATTATCAATGTAATTTATTTTAGTTGAACATGAAATGCAACTCTACAAATGGGGGTATATTTCAATGTTTATGAATAATTTCAAATGAATATGATTCAATATTGGAATTAGTTTAGGGGGAACAACTTTAGGTTCCATTACAAGTTGTCCTTTTGAATGACACATTCAAAGAATAATGAATTACCTTAGATGATGAAAAAAATGGTTGACGTTTAACCATTAACTAGTTTTTTTCTTGATTTATTCTTATTTCATGATTTAGCAAATATTTATATTATTTTATTTTTTCAAGGATGGGCATTATTTCACAAAATCTTTGTGAAATGCCATAATCCATTTTATTTATGTGCGAGCATAACTCCAATTTTATACTATTGTTGCATCATGATCTAACATGTTGTCATGTGCATTTCAAGAGGAATTAGGAAGTTATTCCAATACTAAATTTTAGGCTTTAATGAATTTTGATGGGTGTATTTAAGTTTATAAATTGGTTGCAATCATGTTTAATGAAGGTCTCCTAAAGATTGAAGAAAGGGAATTGTGCCACTTAAAACATTGTTTCAAAATCTACAAAAGACTTCACAATTTTTTTTCCTTTCTTCAATACTTATATTTTTCTCAAAACAATGTAATTTACCATTTCCTTAATTATGTTGTGTTTTGAAACATATCATGTTATATTGCAATGCTCAAATTCCTTTGCAATTAAAAATCTTTTGTTGTTGTGAACATAAGTTCCCAAAATTGGTTGTTTGGAAATTTACACTTCGAATAATTTTTCACAAGTTTGGATGCAACAATGCAAATTAGGTTTTGACTATTCTTACCATTTCAAAGCAGAAAATTAACTATCATAGTGAGCATTTACCAAAGAAAACTTGATGAAAACAAAATTGGAGTTATTGAGTTTACATTCTTTTTTATTGAAATTTATTTGGGTACATTTCAAATATTGTGTTGAATCCATGCAACATGTGAATGGACCATCATGATGTTCTACATTTAATTACATGCTTTACTTCACTTTCACATAACTACAAGTAGGCACTTGAAAATATTAGCCTTTGTAATGGGTCCAAATTTTTTAATGTAAACAAGTCAAGACAAAAGTACATAGGGGATCCTCATTTGAGTCTTGGTTATGGTATTTTTTTTATTAATTATAATATGGACCATTCATTTCAATTACCAAAAAAAGTTGCACATGCTAATCAAATGATGCCCAAGCATGGGTTTGAACATAATTTTGTCTTTTCACAATATTATTTTTGTTGTAGTTTGCTTGCCCTTCCCGATTGCCTTACATCTTGGATCATTTTACAACTTGGTTCACTATTGTTGTTGGTATGGTATTTGCCTCACATGTAAGAGCTTCACAACATTAAAACTTTTGTGAGATTTGTGCACATATAATTTATCGAGGAAGTATGAAAAGGAGCTTTCAAAATGCATTAATAAAAAATTGGACTAGATTATTGAGAGGTCAATTTGGCTTCAACAATTAAGTTATTTAAATGTGAAGTATTAGGAACATAAATAAGATTTGTCCATCAACCTAAATTGGTCCTTAAATAGCCCCTAAATAGTATAGGCACCTCTAGGTAGGCCTTGAGTCAACTAGCCTATTGACCCAACCTCTCACAAGTATGTTTATTATTATTATTTTTAATACTACATCATCAAGATTGATTTTAGTCATGATCATTAGATGTTTGACGTGAAGTTTGAACCTTCAACTTTTAGGTCACATTCCAAGGCCTTAATCATCCAACCACCACTATATGTGATGATAAACACTACTATCCAACTATGTTTTTTATGCCCTTAACATTGCTATTACAATAATTGATGCGATTAAATTTATTTGTTCGAAATGAAAAAAGACATTTTATCGTCCATTTTTCCCCTTCCAAAAAGTAGGCAAGTCTTACTTGATTAAATAAACTAAATTATTAGTCAAATCAAACTATGTCAATTATATATGGATTGGGTCATGTCTATGCGATGTTGATGTTTAACTACTAAGGTGTGATTAATTCTAGTCATTGAGATTGTGACTTATGCACATATGTGTCAAATGTAAATTGATGTAAACAACCATGTGTATGTAAATGTATAAGCTCCTAAACATGTAGGTAGGTAGGTAGGTAGATACAAAGTAAGTTGGTAGGTAGGTGTAACAAAATATTTGCCATTTACCTATATCAACCTTGATTCATATTTATAATTATATGTTGACATATATTTCATGACTTGAGATTTTAATGCATGAAATTCAAAATGAATGTGTTTATATTTTTTGTTGTGGCATTAAATTTGTCCTCATGTGAACTGGTGGTTAGATGGTTAATGCCTTGGCTTGTCACCAGGGAGGTGAGGGGTGCAATTCATTCTTATGACACTTTGTTCATGTTTTAAAGGCTACATGTGGCCTACATGCTTAGGGGAAGAAGGCTCGAATGTACATGCGTAAGGGGCTTACATCCTTTGGCTCACATTTTACATCCTTGATAATTATAATAAATTTAAAAAATTAAATCATAATTAATTAATTTATGTTATTTATGAGTTAACATCAAGTAGCAAGTATGTTAGTTTTTAGTCATAAATGACTAGCCACATTAGCTAGCACATGTTATTTTTAAAAAACATACCAACCACATCAATTATTACTTTTCAATCAAAATGAATAAGAAAGGTGTTTACATAATTAGCAAATAATTCATGTTCGATATGATTCAAATATTAGTTTATGTTTGAAACATCATCACTTGAATTTTAATTTTGAGAATAAACATAATCCTATTGTAGAACTAATTGAATTATTATTTTTTCATGACAACCAACATATTGGACCTATATTTTTACTCATGTAGCTTTTTTAGTTTAAAAAAAAAGAATTCTTCCCCCTCCCCCCAAGCAATCGTTATTGGAATAACATACACATGACTAACCTACCTTTAGATAACAAACAAATTTGCACCACCCTACCTTCACCGACCTATCTTTAAATGACTTAGGATGCAATTCACACAGAATGGCAAAATACAACTCTTAAAATGAATGCATGGGATGATTTTCAATGATATTGTGCAAAATTTTGCACACATATATTATTTCCTACACATTTATTTTTGTACTCTACAAATTGGTGTTTGCTCAATAGATGGGGCCCTAAATAATGGTTAAAAGGACAAATTTTCCCTAAGGAAAAATCTCTTTTAAAAAAAACCAACCAATAATGAACCCTTGTAGGTCAATGTCTTGTCACCTTTTCCAACAAATAAAAGGACTCATTGTCTCCTTTCCTATTTCCTCCATGTAAAGTTTTAGATTTGAAATACAAGGAATATTTTTCATTTGGATGAAAATTATGTACAATATATTTAGATTTTTGAAAAAAATTGTGGTTTTCAACCATTCATAAAATTAGAATATTCATGTCAACAAAGAAGTGTTTCATAGTAATATTCAAACACGACCCACTATTTTCTTTTAACATAGTTGGAATCTCTATTGGACCTAGCACCTAAATGCTTCAATGTTAGGGTTTTTGCACAAAAGATTGTGAGACCCACACATCATGACCCATGCCATAGATTTTTTTTATTAACATTAAAAGAAAAACTATCTTTTGCAATTTGTCTTATGCAACTACACATGTTGTATGTAACTAAAAAATGTCGCATGCAACTATTTTTTAATTGCATGTGACATGTGTAGTTGCATAAGATAAGTTGCAAAAACAATTTTTTTAGTAGTGATTTTTTCATTCCAATATATAAAAGCAACCAATATTCCACCATCAATATTCAAGTTTCACTTTATAAATATAGTTCACAAACATCCCCATGTTGTGATACAAAAAACCTTGATAGCATAGATCACCATAATTTAGTTGTGAAAAAAATCCACACCATGGTTAACATTGTTGTGAAATGGGGTCAATTGATCACGCCAATCCATTTAACATTCATTTTAATTTTAATATTTATAATGATTATTTCCGCAACTTTGCTAGACATTCCCATCACACAAAATTAAAGAGAGCACCATGGCCATTTCTTTTATGTCAATTGCTTGGAAACCTTCCTTTTTTACATAAATTCCCCCACCAAGATTTGTATAACTTGTTTAAAATATATGGAGATATCATGGAGCTCAAGTTGGGATCAATTCGTATTATCGTCATTTCATCTTCAAGATTGGCAAAGGAGGTTTCCAAGACACATGATCAAACATTTTCATTTCGTTCATTACCCATGAATGTTTCCAAACATGGTTCAAATGAAGAAATTTCATCCTTGATGCACGATGTTTTTGAAGATTGCAAGGTGATTTGTTTTAATTTTTCAAGATAGTTTTTTATAAGTTCATTTTTGTAATGATCCTTGAAGATTTGCACATTTTAAAACAAAATTGAATGCATCATTTGCAAAAACATGGATCATTTGATATTTCCCAAATCATTGGGATCATGCATAGTATTAAATTGAGCATATGAAACATGTTTAAGACAATATATGGCGTATGTTTGGCGTAAGAAGGAAAACCAACAAACATGCAAACAAGGTTGATTGATCACTCCATGAATATGATGACACTCTTGTTATTTGGAAAAATACATTTTGGCCTAAAACTTTCCAACAAAAAAAATGAAGAGTTTAGCGACATGACTTCGAAAGAAAATGCTATTGCTAGCATTTTCAATATTGGTGATTTTGTTCCACTCCTAAAGCCATTTGATCTCTAAGGTGTTATAGCACAATTGAAATAACTATGTTTGAAAGGAGACCAAGTTTTTATGAAATAATTCAAGATCGTTTAAAACAAAATGGGTTAAATAAATCTTAAAAAATTCTTGGTGTCATGCTTTCTCTTCTTAAAACATATGATTTTGGCAATAGGCTTGGGGATAATAAAATGAAAGCAATTCTTAATGTAAGTTACAATTCTTTTGCAATGTATTTCATGATTTCATCAAAAGAATTGAATGTTTTCCAATGATTACAATTAGTTTAATGTATTTAATTTTATTATTATTAACAATCTATTTATCAATATACTAAACCTTCCATATCAAAATAGTAAAATGTAAAATTTATTCATGAACTCCATAAAATATATCTTTATTTATGAATAATTTGCCATCCAACAATTCATCAAATTTTTTTTATAAATAATTTTCCCCATGTGGCACCCCATTATGTGCAAGAAAGTATGCAAGCAAGCACTAACAAAATTGCTACCATTATAGAATGGGCATTATAGATTTGTTGGATCCAATATTGATTTAAAAGGGAAAGATTTCCAACTATTGGCATTTGGTTCTAATCAACAAATATGCCCAAGTTTTCCTTTTGGGTTGACTATTGTGCAAATGGAACTAGCTAGTTTCTTCATAGCTTCACATTGAGGCTACTAAATGGAGAAAGTTCACAAGACATGGATATGAACAAAGTTTTCAATATCACAACTTTAAGCAATTCCATTACATGTAGTTGCTACTACTTGTTTTCCCTTGCATATCTATTTAGCTCCACAATTTACTATTTGTGGCAATTAAGACGCAATGATGTATAAAGAAGGATTAATGGTGTTGTATTCATTATGATTTTTATTTATTTTTAATGTTCAATAGTTGGTTATTAGTGTTTCTATGGGAAAGCATTTGCTTAACATATGTAACATTCTTCTTGTTGTTACAAAACCTATGTTCATGTCAATATTAATTGTTGAGCAATTTTCACATTTTTCAAAAAACCATCAGTTTTGTTTCTTCTTGTTGCTATAAAAAAATGTCCCGATTTTTTATGTAAAAAATGAAGGTTTTAGGAAACTTTTTAGGTTTCAAAATTTCAATTATTATTATTTGTTGGTTTTCATATGGGTGGTTCTCATAATTTGATAAGTATTGGTTAAATCTTAGCAAAATTTTCAACCCATGGCATCCTATCAATAGAAATTCACCAACATATTAGTCAACACATCTCCCCTCTTCCCCTTGGTTATATTTGCGAAGTTTTGAAATTGGGGGGATTCTCCATACATGAAAATCAATTTAATTATTCTTAATGGTTATGTTATAACATCAAAAATTTAAGTCACAAAAAGCTAAAAACATTTTTGCATATATTTTGAATGGAAAGTGGAAATTTCCTTTTCAAGCAAAAAAGATTCATTTCAACTTTCATTGAAGTCATTAAGCAAAAGTACATGAATGTCAACATAGATTGTTGAAGTGTTAGACAAATTGATTGGTAGTCATATCTAATAAATGTTTACCTACTAATCACCTTTGGACTAGCCCCAAATAATTGGAAATTGCCCTGAAGTATCTTTTATTACCTTGCCCATGATTTTCAACAATGTTTTTATTTTGTTGAAGAGGGCGATTATCATTCAAGTGAGAACCAAGGGGGATGGTTTTCAATCCAAATCACAAATGGTGATATTCGATGATTTTCAAGGTGAAAACTACTTGAAAATTGCCCTCCATTTTGATAAATACCCAACACTAATCAACACCACCTTTGGTCATAAAGTCAAGCTATATATAACATTTTTTTAAAATTGAAAAACTATGTGAGTAAAAATATAAGGTCCCATATATTAGATGTTGGGTAAAAATTATAATTTAATTAATTCTATAATATGATTATGTTTATTTTCAAAATTCAAATATAATTCATAAAGAATATACATGATCTTAATTATTTTTTAAAAACCCATGTAGAAAGGAGTTTAAACATTAATTGCTAGTAGGTTCAATTAGTAGTTAGCCCATGTTTTTAGCCTAAATGACCTATAAGTTGTTTAGTAAATTAAACCACCTAACCTAGGTTAATTAGGTTAGGCTATGTGACTTAGTTGCCTAGGCTAACCAAAGTAGACCATGTTGTGTCGTTTGTTCAATTTAGAGCTTGCCATGTGTCAACATTTTAGTGGTGAAAATACTCCCCAAATTCCACATTTTACTTGTTAAACTAGTCACAAATGCTTGTGCCATGCATGTAAGCATATGTCACTACAAATACAAACTAAAATGACATTTGGATGCAATTTAGCCTAAATGTAAATTGGATGAAAAGTTGGTATTAGTTACACTTTGATGCAATTCTTGTCTTGATTGGGTGTAACATCATGTATTTTGTGACAAAATTATGCAATTTGTCTAAAAAAACTAGAGGAATTTGTAGTCACATGTGGCATTCATGATTAAAAAAAAGAGTCATAAATCCAATCATTAATATAAAAATTCTTTGTAATGATAATTTGCTTGGAACCAAAGGATGAACTTGTTCAATTGGGTGACACACTCTAACCATGCACTATCGTAGGCTTCTGAATTAAATGTATTTCATAAGCCTCACATTTTTAGTTGCCTTTGTAACAACAAATTCTTTTGCTTACATGCTACTAAAATATGTTTATGTATTGTAAAATACATGGTACATAAATATGTGTATGTATACATATATGTACATATTACATAATATATATACATGTAATCTATGGATTGTAATGTACGTATTGTAAACATTAATGTTTACAATTTCACATTGAACATGTACTTTTGCTAACCTTTCCCTTCAAAGTTGCACTTGGATTATAAAGGCCTACACCATGTTCTTATTCACTTGCAAGGCCTAAGTCTTCTCAAGCACCCCTTTTTCAATTTCCTTGACTTTACCAATGAACTTTTTTATGGGTCCCACAAATTGTGACAAGGTTTGGTTTCCCACTATCTTGTGAACCTCCCTAGGCCCACATGTGCATCATTTTGATTTCCATGGGTTGCAATGTGGTGACCTTCCAATGCCACATTAAGCTCTATATCTCCATTTGTTGTGATGTTACCACCAAGCAAGGACCTAGCTCAATGAAATATTACAAAAAAATTCTCACAAGCTCATTAAAAAATTATTATATGGGCACACAATGCCAAAAACCCTAACCCATGGCTAGATTCATAGTCATTTAGAACATCCATAACTACACATGATTACATGGATGTTTTGTTGAATAATATGGGTTGCATAGGACATCTATGATTATGACTTTTGTGACCATAGTCATGAAGGACATCAAAATCTAAATATTTAATTGAACAACTATGGCCATCATATCAAAACTTAATTAAATTTGGAACCTAACCTAGGTAGACATGTAAACCTAACCTAGGTATCCTATAGATGTAAGATGTAATTTAACTTAGATCTAGGTAGGTAGGAAGGTAGGAAATAGATAGGCATGTAACTTATTCTAGGTAGGTAGCTTAACCTCGATGGTTTAATTTAGCTAAAGTATATGATTGGGGAATGATTGTGGTGTTTACTTTGGGCAACAAATGTGGCACATTCATTTTGTAAAAGATTCCATTAATAACCAAATTGGCTTGAGGTGAAAGGGTCATAAAAATTCAAAGGTTGGTAAACCCACCCTAATCCACAAATGGTATTTCATGGTGGCTAAAGAAAGTCCAAAAAATCAAAAGGAGGGTTGGAACTAAATTAGGCTTTTCAAGGCAACCCATTAATTTGATGAACAAGCCTATTGTTATAACTAAGAAAACAAGTGGGGGCCTTATCATAATGGTGTTAAACTAGTTTTAAAAATCACAAGGTAACTTCAAATTCAAGTATGACAACGATACTAATTAGGTGGACATAGATTTAATGATATCTATTGTCATTGTGAATTATGAAAAACATAAGGACATTTATTGGCTAGATTGCATTGATGTAACTTCTTATAAATTGTCTTCTTACTTTGTTCTAGGAGTGGGATGTTCCAAAACTTGAGGCTTCATCTGTGCAAGTGTGATGGGATCTAGGAGCATTGTGATCTTCAAATTTCACTAACAAGAAGACAAAGAAATAAATTGTGAACATTTCTTGCATATGGTTTGGCCTCAATTGATTTTATTTGCATAGAACATAAAATTCATTAAACAAATGAAAGCCACCATGAATCTAGAAAAATGAATTTGAGTCAAGTTTTTTCAAACCCAACCTTGATTTGTAGGGAAAAAAGTTATGTGAGGAAGACATATTAAACAAGGATCCAAAGACCAAAAAATAAATCCCATAATACAATAATAATAAACAAGATTCACTACTGATGACTTTAAAAATCATACAATCTACTAAGAAAGTTCACAACATAATGGATGCCATGTTGTGAAAAGCAAATGAACATTTGATGATTTCAAGTTACATTCACCCATAATCATGCTAATTAATCATTATGTTGTAGTAGGTGAATACATACCTTCAATGAAAAATAGGTGTGCATTCACCCACAATCAAGTATAGCTTGACCCATCAAAGGTTTCAAATAGAAAAGATGATTGATTTTAACGTAAATTATTTTCTTAAAATTTCAATTCAACAATTTTAACTTCACATAACATCAAATTATCATTACAATCCAAAAATTGTTTCCTTTGTGAGACCCATTATTCATACTTCAACTCAAAAAACATGGCAATTTGTGGGAGACCACACATTGAAGATTATTTTGAATTTAAGTTTAGATATATACACAATATAACAAAATAACATCAAAATCAAATTCTCCATCTTGGTAAAGGGACTTATGTTTGAAAAAAAACAAAAGATGTCTACATGGAAAAAATGCCACCAACAATATTTATGAGTTGTATATTAAAAGGTTGGAAAGTATAAACATTAATTTGGAGGCTTGAGATTGTTCCATCAATCCTTGAGTTGGTTAATTTATTTAACCTTTCAACCACACTTAGCCTTTTGAATAGATTCAACATTTCCTTCTACAATTTATAACATCAAATTGTTTAGTATTGATTCAAGTTCATTCAAAGTTGTTTTGTGAGCATAAAATGCAAGCCAAAGATTGTTTCAATTTTTTTCCCTCTCAAGAAATCCACATGCCAATGTTTAACACTTGTTTTTTCCTCATATGTGAAATCTTCTTTCAACTACAAGTCAACTTGTTTTTTGGACAACAATTTGTCATCAACAACCATTGGCATATTTGGGATATTAACAACACAATTCAAAATCTTCTCCAAATCTAGAGTTGCAAGTTAACCAACTTGCAATGTAACTTGTGCAACATCATCAACATGGCAATAATTCTTAAACCCCAATTTGCATATGGATGAGTATTTTGAGTTAATTAACTTTCCAAACTCAATGAACAACCTTCATTTATTTTGGCTTGAACTAGGAACCAATTATGGGGTGATAGTTGATGAAGTAGCTCTACTTTCATGTTGTTTTGCAAATAATTTACCCTTATTAGAATAATTATAATAATAGTTCATCCTTTGTGATTTTATTTGAACTTGCCATAAAGGGCAAAAACTATTACATGAATAACCAATTTGGTTTTCAATTAAACAAAGTTAAAATAATGAATTTTTTCCTTTAAAAACAAAAATTTAATTGGAACTACACTAAAACTAAAAAATTCAAAAAATGTCCCAAGAGGATTTTTTTTATTAAAGGGTGGCTACGTATTATAAGAATTTCAGGGAAATCACAATGGTAATTTTTTTTGGATTTTTCTTAGATATAACAAAAAAAGATTCATTTATGTCAAACTAACACATGAATATTCTCAAAATTGAAAAAAACTCAACAAAATCATGAATGTTCAATTAATCATGGAATTTACAACCTTGATGAAACATGTGCCCTCCCCTCCTTCCCAATCAACTTGTGCATATGTACCTTCCTTCTCTTTATCATCGAAATTTATCTTCTTCTTCCAATTTTTTTGTTGTTTGCTTACATGCAACAAAAAGTCCTATATATCTTTCCTCTTTTCCTTTGTATGTTCCAAGATTCTTTCACCAAAATAAAAGAAGATAATTGAAATGAGTGTATTTAGTCGAAAAATACGATCGACTTACATGATTAGCGGCCAGAGCCCTAGGGCTTGGTTGATGTCTTAAAGATTGAAAGTCTGCAACTTCTGTAATTCCTTGACCTATGCAAAAAACAAACAAACACATTTTATCTTGAACCTAAAAGCTTTGTACTAGACAATCTTCTCTCCACAAAAGGCCCAAAAAACACAAAAAACTTTGGAAATAACAATGAAAAAGTCAAAAGAGAAAAACAATAATACTTACGTGATGGTTTCTTCATAATGATTGGCGTAGGAGGATGGTATTTGTCAGCATCACACTTGGCCTTCTTCACAAGCTCCAACAACTTTTGCTCGCTCTCTGGAGCTAGACTAGCCAGTAGCTCTAAGGCACAATTGATCAAATGCAAGACATCTTATGATCTTGCATACTTGATCCCCATATCCTTTCCCATTCCTATCATTTCTTTTTATGCCCTTCTTTCTTTGTTTTTGAAGCTTTGTATACTCCTTTGAACTTTACATACTACATTTTTTTTTCTCTCTTTCACACACAAAACCATGGATATGAATTTTTATTTCACAATATGTTTCTTCAATACATGTGAAACTTTGGGATATTTCATGATGGAAGTTTAGGACATCAAAAGTTCATTAGTGAGTGAAGGATGGTTCCAACTTTTGTGTTCCATGACATCAAATATATAGCACTTAAGATATTGCACAAAGTGCATATTGACATTAAATTTTTTATTTCTTAATCAATTTCAAATATACTAGAAATGAACTTTCAAAAGGCACTTTGATTTGTTGTTTTTAACATTCAATTTAATTTTCTTTCACCTTAATAACACCACGTGGTGAGTTGCTTATTTAATGATGTCTTGTGACCTTCCATCAATGTATATTGGATATTTATTTTAGCCACATCTATATATATTATGTCTATCTATTTATGTAATTGATAATTCTTTTCACCAATCCAATTACATGGATATGAAATTACAAATTCACATGTGCCTTTTCATAATTCTAGTGATGATGGAACATTGAAGCTAGTATTGGAAAAACATCAAAAGCCTTGATCATCATGTATATTTTTGAATCAATGTGTTGGGATTTGGGAAATCATTGAGCCACAATACTATATGGATATGCAAGCTACCATTTTCCTCAATTTCATTACATCCATAATAAGCTTTAATTTGACCAAACACACATGTATTTTCATTAATAATTTAAAAAGTCTTTTATTTGTAGTGCATGTATTTGAAAACATCAATAATAAGAATGGGAATGAAAATTGCTTAAACTTTGCGATTTATGGTTGCTTGTTTACATCATTCATTTTTATTTAATATGTTATTGTCATAATGTAAATCAAGATTGATGTTTTATCCTTCATGATTGTGATAATAATTAAAGGTTAAAGGACAATTGCAAGATTTAAAATGAAAAAAAAACTCAAAGTTCCCATGAAATTTATCATATTCAATAATTGATCTTTTACTATTCCATGAATACTTTCAAAAGCCATGACATATTTGTTAGATATCTTAATATGGGATAACAAACTATTTACATTTGTGTTTCCTTTTATGTTTTTCAAGTTTTAAAATTTTCATCAAATTTTATTTATTATAATTTGTTATAAAAAAAATCATTCATGTTTGATGAATTGGACAAGACTAATTTATATTTGAAACATATTTGTCTTCGTTGAATTATATTGAGAAAAAGGAATAAATGATGCTCTGTTTAAATTCATGAGGTGTCTTATCCGCATTCTTAATGATATTTTGATTGATTTGTAATTTCAAAACATTGATTCCAAAAGGGAACAAGCTAGGAAACATGCACAATAATATATATAAGGTTGGGTTGTTGTATCAATTGATAACTTTAGATTGACAATTAATGGATAAATATTGATGATTATTTATATTGTATAATATGTTTTCCATGTGTTCATGTTGATGTATGTTTATTCCATCATAATATATTAAACTAGATGTTTTCATGATTTGTTTGATATTTAATTGTCGATTCGATTTATTTTGCAATTGCTAGTATTATATTTGTTGATTTTAATATTCATTTCATTATAAGATTTGGTATGTTGTTATTTGGCAACATGTTCAAATTGTATGTATTAATTCTCATACATTTATATTATGTGTGAATAGATTTCAACCATGTAAACCATAAGGTTAATTACTACATATTTACATATGTATAAAATTTACAACTTTTGATTACTTCTATTGGTGGGTTGTGTATTGCCAATAAAATGGACTACAACAAAATCATAAAATGATTATACACCTAAATTTTCAATTACATGTTAAGGGTTCTACACAAAGCTTACTGTGTATATGTTGACATATAGTGTTGCTTAATACAATATTGGTATAACAAGTTAATATGCATACAAATATTGTTGTCCTATTTATTTTGACTCTTTCACTCAAACTTGTATTTACTACTTGTATATCAATATAATTGTGTCAATAGTGTTTTGCATGTCTATTAATATTTATATCCACTTCATGTTTTTCATTTTTTTTTTCATTTTATAACATTCAACATTATGTTGATTTTTTTACTTATCTATTAATATGTACATTCAATTTAGGTGCTTCATATTTTTTGTCTTACAACATTCATTGTATAAATATCACTATCTTGACATTTTCTCCTATTTATTGATACTTATATCCACTTTATCTACTTTGTGTCTTTTTTGTCTTGCAACATTTCATCTCTATTTTTATCATTTATAAAGTTTTATATAATCTTTAATATATAATTTTTGATTTCACATAATTTTCCATCACAATACAAATTTTTGTATAATTGTTAATTCTAAATGAATGTGAACAATGTATATGATTTGATTTTATACACAAAAAACATAAAATATAAGGATACACTTTTGTATTTAGGTTGAGTTGATAAATTGACATTTTGAATAATATTGTATGCATGTGTGTTAGTTTTTGATTTTCAAATTGTTATATCAATTTAGCTTATTATGCCATATTTAAAGATTTTTTATTCTAAAAAATTTTCTTTTAAGTTTGAAAATGTTGGGCATTAAAATCTACTATTCCAAATATAAACTAAAAATGTAATACATATTACTAATGCGATTAATAATTATATTGCAAGTTCTTACAATATTATATGGACTTGTGAACTAATTGCATATCAATGAAACACACGTATCTTAATACATTTTGTTTTTAATTTTATATTTTGATTATTTGGTATAGATCAAAAGATTGTGCAATTTTTATGTTTTGAGGATTGATGAATGATCATGGGTTCACAAATCAAAATTTCATATTAATGTGGTAACAAAATAGTAAAAGAAATGTGAATTTTACATCGACATGGCAATATAATCTATATGCAATAAATTCGTGAATACTTTTTATCTATAATAATTATACCTTAACTAAACCTTAAATTTGATTTAGTTAGATTATAACAAATTAATAAAAATGGTTTCATTAATGACTACCCCTTTTAATTTTAAAAAAAAAATTTGGTCATTTAATCGTCCTTAGTAATGGATAGCAATGTGAAGCCCATTTTGTTAAGAAAAGAGGGTATATGAAATTTAAAAAAAAACCATGAACCTTGTTTTGGTTGTTAAAGATTTTAAATTTTGATTTATCCTTTTTTTTCAAGTTTTATAATTCCCCCCCAAAAAGCAAACAAGCTGAAAAGGGGAAAATTAAAGAAAAGAAAAAAAGGAAAAAGAATATTTAGAAAAAACA
>Ga0116231_10009407_pt1 | contig 16514 bp, 18 predicted proteins | sample S1TSphgellanicum_2_FD_89695 | JGI IMG/M metagenome (GOLD analysis project Ga0116231, IMG submission 89695) | Host-associated microbial communities from peat moss isolated from Minnesota, USA - S1T2_Fd - Sphagnum magellanicum MG | ecosystem: Host-associated > Plants > Peat moss > Unclassified...
AAAAAAAAAAAAATGTTTTTTTAAAAAAAAAATATTAAAAAAAAAAAATTAAAAAAAAAATTTTAAAAAAAAATAAAAAAAATTTAAAAAAAAAAAAAAAAAACACTCTCTTACTAGTGAGGCTATGTATGGAAATGGCTTTTGCCAGCAGAAATGATAAGACCTTTGTTGAGTGTATTAAGAATGTGTAAGCAGCCAGTTGCACATGGGCTGGGCCACACCACCAGAGCCCTCCTGATCCACAAACCTGCCTAACAACCAACAACAATCAGCATGCATTCCTTTCATCACATATTACTAAGGGACAAAACCCTAATGCACAAAAATCATGCCTAATGAATATTAAATTATTTTTCATGAACATTTAATATTTTATGAATATTAAATTATTTTCATGAATATTATTTATTTATTATTTATTTATTTATAAAAATCACAACATAAGTGGAATATTACCCCCATGATTGGGAACTTTCTTTCTTTTTCTTTTTTGGTGTAGGGTGTATATATAATATGCCCTAATAATCGGCCATTTAGTTAGGGCATTATGCCCTTTGAATCGATTGCCTTTTACCTTTCGTAATGCCTTAGAATGGTGGGGAAGGGGGGACGGAATGCCCACCCACAATGTCTTTTATGCCCATGTTGAATGTATTTTTGCATGAACTAAAATGACATCGAACCCTAAACCCTAAAGGTTCCAATAACATGAACTAAATGACATGAAACCCTAAACCCTAAACCAATTGGCTTCAATAAACTGGAAGAAACAAGGCCCCCCTTTTTTCGGAGTATTAAGAATGGGGCCGAGATAAAGCCCCAACACCCCCCAAAATCATATGTGCACATAATTGTTATTGAAAGTACTTCTTGCTTTTTTTTTTCCTTGTCTGCCCTTGGCCCAATCCATCCATCCTTTTTGAGAAAAAAGATGGATGGATGGATGGATGGATGATGCCTAGACATGCATTCAACCTGTGTTGTGCACATTTTGGACTTGTAATATGGACTCCTAGTGCCCATTACAAACCCATCCTTGTCTACCCTTGGCCCAATCCATCCATCTTTTTCTTAGAAAAAAGATGCATGGATGGATGGATGGATGGATGGATGGATGATGCCAAGACACATGTTTGACCCGTGTCATGCACATATTGGGCTTGTAATGGATGCCTAGTGCCCATTACAAACCCATCCTTGCGTACCCTTGGCCCAATCCATCCATCTTTTTTTTGAGAAAAAAGATGGATGGATGAATGGATGGATGGATGATGCCTAGAATTTAAAAAAGAGAAATTTCCCCAACTTTTTTGGGGACAAAAATCACCAATACCAACAATTTGAGTTGAAGGGTTGGCTTTTTCATAGCCTTTCCAAAGATAAATAAATAAAATGGAAAAAAAAAAAATAATAAAAAATTGCACATTCTCATTTTCAACATGAATAGTTAGACATTGAAGATAAGTTCCAAATTCAACAAAATGCAAGATTTTCTATGTTGGTCATCTTGATCTAAATGGTGAACCCTAATTTTCTCTTTTAAGTTTTTAGCTTATGCAAATGAGTTAAGAATAGTTTTCTTGTTGAAAAAGAAAAAAGAAACATTATCTTGGCATCTTGTCCACGAAAGCTTCAAAGATCAATCCATGCCCATGACCTAATTGAGGGTTGTGTTTGGTTTATGAGAGAAAATCACATTGTGAGTACTCAAAATTTTCTTTGTTCATTTTCATAAAAAAATCTTAAATTGATTTTCTTTATTAAAAAATAAAAATCATTGACATTTTAGGTGAAAAGTCAAGCCATTAGGTGAACACACACACACATATATATATATATATGGACAACACTTGAAAAAGAAAATTAAAAAAAGACTATTGATTACCAACATCCAAACCATATATAAAAATTATACATCAAATACAAAATTATATAAAATACCTTTTTTATTTATTAATATCAATATTAGATTACTTTTCCAGTTTATGAAATTCATAGATGCAAGAAGAGGAATCTAATTACATTCAATTTTTGTCTTTTCAAGATGGCTTTTGAAAAGACAAACAACATGTACCACACACATGGAACCAAACTCTTGTTGCACTTCTTTGGTGATAAGTCCAAAAGAAAAAAATTAAAAAAATGTCATTGAAAATTTGTTTCTTTGCTTATCATTGAAAAGCTTTTGAAATAAATAAATAAATAAAAGCTTTTGAAAGGTTAAAGCTTCATTCAACATATGACCTTGGCCATACAACCAAGGGCATGGGAATACTCAACCCTTTTTAGGCACCCATATGGGTTAGTTTATCAATTAACCTAGTGACTTATAATAATACTACATGTCATGGTTTTGTTATTGAAGGTAACCAACCTTAACACGGGGTATTGTGGTGAATTGAGTCCCAAAATTACTTGCAAGTGCAAACATGAATCCTAACCATAATGGGTTCTTGGCTTACCAAATTTCTTCACTTATTTAAGTGGTTGAACCTTACTTGAAATAAATTTGTTGATTTTCTAAAGGGTGTCTTCTGCCTTTGTTGGAGTTTATGTCGATTTTCTTGTTAAGAAAATTCATAAATTTTTTGTAGCGTTAAGACAAAAAAAAGGTGGGGGGAAGAGGGGTCAAATAATATGCATAACCTTAGATTGCACCTTAATGGAGGTTTTTTTTTTGTTGGAAAAAAATTTTTAAAAATGTGTCTTATCATCTTATGCCTTGTCATATAGGATTGTCCATTTTGACCTTACAACAAGACTAGTACATGCATATGAAATGGAAAATTTTAATTAAGAAGTTGTCACTTGAATATCACCTAATCTACTTAAGTTGTTGTCTTGATGCTAAATGTTTTCACCATTAAGCTTTCCCTAATTTATTGTTGTTTATCTCATATTATTTGTTTTAAATTGTTTTAAAAGGTTGGAGGTTTTTAACTACGTAATTATGGTGGCGAGGATGACCATGACCATAACATAGTGACATATAAACAAATTGAATTGTACAAAACCTAAAAGGTTGAAATCAATCACAAATTGCATGGTAGTTTTGTCTAGCCATGATCATGTATTTGTGATGAAAGCTTGAAAGCATATATGGTGCACCGTATGATAACGAGGGTCATCCATGATAGTTATAAAATTACATATGGCCGAATCTTATTGCAATTGTAGAATTATGCATACCAATCATGGGCCATGCATATCACCAAATGACCACATATGAGCGTTTAAAGGTTTTAATGTTGTGAACTCCATGAACATCAAGTAACTTTGTGATTGTTGATGCCATTGATCATGAACACCTTTCTTCTTAAAATTTTCCTTACAATTTGGAGCAAGATAAATATGTAGGGTGTTTTTAGGAAGGGCTATTACTCTAGCCTAGGGTCAATTTCCATGTTGACAAAATGAATAATTTTTTTTTCAAAAAATGATTTTTAATTTTTAATTTTTAAAAATTACTATAATATTGTGATGTGAGTAATGAAATTATTCACAATGTAGCCTATGATAATTATGATGATTTTCAACATATCAATGTCATATTTTCACAAAATTTCATTTCACTATTTTTAGGATTATTTAATGACAAAACCGACCCTAGGGTAAGGTAGTCCAAGCCAAAACTTATGGCATTGCCTTTGACTTGTACATTGACAAAGGAACAAAATTTGTTCAAGAAATAATGAATGCAAAAGACAAGAGAGGTGGAGTAGTCCCAACCTTGGACATTACACTTACTAACAATAAGAATGTATAATTACCAACTATTGGTTCTTACATCACATATCAACAACATTCATTCGATGTCATTTATGGAAAGGAATTGAAGATATGGAAAGTGAAAATTAACACGAGTATTTGTATTCCAAATGTTTACCCATTAACATTAGTATTGTGTGTGGTGGAGGAGTAGATCCAAAGATGGACAAATTCATTACATAATAAAAACTTGTTTGAGGTTAAGTGTTGGAAACTTGGCGACAACTCATTATTCAATGAATTGGACATACCAACCACGTAGAAAACAAACAAGTGTGTTAAAAAATACAATGAGAATCATGTACTTCATTCAAGGATCATCTCTTTGGATTTCCTTTGTACATATGATGACTAAGCATTAAGGGAACCGACTCCACCAACATGTATTACAACTACAAGCTCCAAAGTCTTGTGTTAGTTGAAGCTTGTTTATCCATTCCCAATAAAGAAATACTCTTAAAAACTTCCAAGGCTTGGCCGTGGACTAATAAGGTAGCGAACTTGTCTTCATTTAAGGCAATGATTTCTTTCCTTCTTGGACTCACATCTTGTCATTTTTAGACTCGTTTATCAAGTGCACAAATATGACTAAGCTCATTCAATTGATAGACATACTTGGCACCCTTGTAAAGGACATTAGATTAACCAAAGGTTTTTAATGTAATGTATATGAAAAATGCACAACACCTATGCTCCATCAACTTGTGACAAAGTCCTCACATATTTCATATATGTGTTATTCATTTTTCCATTTCATGGCGTTCATGTAATTACCATGTGATTAGTATTTACATGTTGTTTCTCATATGGCATGTATGCAATACCATGACATCTCATGCATGCATGGGTAGGACATCATGTTTAACATTGGTTTGTGCACAAATAATTTCGTTTTGGCATTTCAAATTTCTTTTAGCCAACAACCATGGTTTTTTTCAAAAAAGAAATTGGTGATATAGTCACACTAGTAATCAATCATCCACAAGAGGAATTAGCCAAATTTGGCTATAGGTCAAAAGGAAAGTAGATTTGTTGTTAAGAAACTTGTTATATTTTGGCAACTTGCTAAAACCTATTGTCTAAATATGGCAATTTGAAGCAAAAAAGTCCTTGTGGATTAAGACATGGTTTGAATCTAACTACCTTCAAATGTGTTTTTTATGATTTTGATTGCATTTATGAAAATTTCAACATAAAAAGCTAATAATTTTTCAAAAAATTGAATATATATGTATATCTATATTTTGAAACTACCCATGTACTACAATATTCTTCACTCAATTATTATCCTTCTTATTGGTCAAATTTGTACTATGGTTATTAACTTTCTTTTCATTTGGGCATATTGGATGTAACAAAATGGCTTAGAACTTCATTCATGGGTAGATTTCAAGAAAAATTATAAAGTTTTCACAAATTCCTATTTTTGGGCAATTATAAAATGCATAAAATAATGTGCGCAAAAAGTTTTAAAAAACTCTTAAAAGTAATTACTTTTGAAGAATATAGGTTTTATGAAAGGCAAAAAGTTAAGTATGTAAGCATGCTTTGTAGGGAAGGAAGGACCTTTCCAAGGGGAGGAAAGAGGTATATATGTATGCCTCACATCATCAACCTACATCCATACATGGACAACAAACATCCTTTCTATCCATGTTGTGAAATTTTATTGTTTGGTAAGTTTCATCCATGTGATATTTTCATTGTTGGTCTAAATTTTTCACATTGACTTTTAAAGATATAATTGTGTCTAGTCCACTTCGCTTTTGGTATTGATAATTTCTTCAGGTGTAGGAGTCCTTGGTTGTGTTATTTGGCAACATATCGACAAAATCCATGAATTTGAACCTCATAAAGATTCTTAAATTATTTAATAAGATCGTAAAACATAGAAAGCAATTTGGCTTCATGAATGAAGGTTACCCATAATCTTTGTTTGCTTTTCACAAATGGTATACCATAATACCTAGCCTCCTTAGGTATTAATTAATTACCTTGGTACCTTAACAAATAGGGTGGTAATTAACAATAGTGTTTCAATTGTCAATTCTTTTAGAAATATAATGCCCCATGTGTGAAAATGTCAAAATTTGACACAAGTTTGTTTCAAAACACTTTTCTCCCCCACAAAAATAAATAAATAAATAAATAAAATTAAAAAAAAATTGCTTAAAACTCTCACCTATTGTTAAGAACTCAAGTCTTGCACACATGTTAATGCAATCCATTACATTTTGAAATATGTAGAAATGAACTAAAGCATGGTAAACAAGAATCACAAAACATTAACACAAATGCAAACATGAATCAAGGAGTGTAACACATGAATGTTATGAATGAAAATTGATGAAACGTGATTCACATTTTCATTCAGGCTAAAAATATTAAATATTTCTAAAATCCAAGCCAAAAATCATGAAATATATTATACCCTATTCATAATCTTTAAACCCTATTATTATACGGCAAATTTTATTTTAATAATAAAAGAAAGAAAGAAAGAAATAATTTGGCATTCAAGTGGCAAATCCATTAAGGTAGTATGATATTTATCACAATTGCCGAAAAATTTTAGTACCTAGTGTGCTTAAAGAGTTTTCTTTCAGATTTTTGGCAAAAGAAGGTAACTATGGTGGTCTAATTCAAGGGAATTACTCGTACCCAACTAAGGACATTAATAAGAATAGTCCTTAGTTAACAATAAGAAATTACAATTTCCCAAAAAAAGAGGGCTTATTTGATGTGTGTCAAAGGTTTGGGTAAATGGTACATTAACTAAAACCCCATAATTTTTGCAAAGCTAATCTAGATTAGTGTTGTTAAGTTATGTGAATTAGTGTTGTTGAATTGTGTAGATTAAGTTTGTTAACTACTTTAGTACATAAAGTTCAAAGCTTGATTTCATACCATCCTTTCAATGGATTTAATTACATTTTATGGTTTGGAAGTTGGTGTTTTAAGTGTTTGTTTTCCCTTTATCTACCTCGAGGCTTAAGCAATGCACACACAACTTCTTGACTAGGTTTGATTGATGGATTTGGAACGAATTGTAAACCTTTGAGGAAGAGAGAGCAAGCTCAATCGACTCTCTATAAGGAATTGCAGAAAATTGCTCATTCACTCATCCATGGCATAGTCCCATGCACACTCCCTTCCACTTTGGTTCTCTCTGTCGCTTGGAGTGAAACCCATGTTTCTCTTTTTCCTCATTGTAGATCTAAACTTCAAGGTTTTGGGTCTTTGCTCAGGCAAAAACCCACAAATGAGTTACCACCCATGAGCATTCATTCGCAGCCTTTTTCCTGCTCATTTCTGTTGCAAGAGGCATATTTGAATCCTTCAATCTGTAACAGAGTTTCTGTTGCAGAAGGGCATTCAGATCCTTCACAACTTGCAAAGTCTGTTGTTGTTGTAAGAGGCAAGTTCAGATCCTTCAATTTGCAACTTCTGTTGCAAGAGAGGCATTCAAATGCTTCAACTTGCAAGGAAGGTCTGTTGCAACCTGAATTTTAGGTCCTTCAACTTGAAAAAGTCTGTTGCAAAAGGCATTCAGATCCCATTAGTCCTTCAAGAGATACACTGATGAATTTATTCTCATGATCCCCACAACCCACCTTCAATTCATAATCTGGGAACCCATTGTAGTGGTTTGTATTCAGAGCAACTTGATTGGCAAATTCTTCCTCCCAAAAGAAATCAGAAAGCAAGCAAGTAGTTCTTTCCTACACTAAACATAAAGTCATTTCCATGGCGTGAAAAAGAGAGGCTTTGAACTAGAAGGACAACCACTTAAAAAATTATGCTTTGGGATTGAAGCTGCCTGCTGCCTACATCTTTTGTCCACAGAACAGAAGGAAAAAAAATTGTGGAAGCAATAACTCTCATGAGAATAGAGAGAAATCTCCATAAGGAAAGCCAGAACAAGGTTCAAAACTTCTCCTTGATCCTGAAGAAAACACTTCCAGATAAGGGACTGAAGAACCAACCAACTGGGAAGAAGAAAAACATAGAAAGGGTAGAAGACCTTGAAAGAAGAACAATCAAACTTGCAGTATGAAGAAAGATAGTACTAAAATTGCGAGTCTTCAAAATATGTCAAAGTGACAACAACTTTTGGGCTAAAAAACTCTGTGCAAAATCAAGAGGTAAAAACCCAAGATGGCACCTACTGGGTCCCATGATGAGAAGCAGCCCTAAAAGCCTTCCAATGGTTACCTAAAGAGGTATTGAACCGTATTCAAACAGTACCAAACTGTATTTGAACACGAAAAGAAAGAATCAAGATCTCTTGAATTCCATTCATAAAAATTCCCCAAGAGTGCAAGTTTCTTTCCTGTCGCATCAGTTTATGACTGCCATCTTTCAGGAATCACGGCAAAAGAATTGTTCAAAATCATATGCAGTTGGATACAGATTCTACAGTAAGCAGCAACACATAAAATGCATCCCCATGGATTTTGGAAAACTCCTATGCTTCCAGAGCAAAGTTTTAGGTTAAAAAAAATTTGGTGAAATTATTAACAACAATCCCTGTAGGTTGGTTTGTTTCGTCTCACCAAAATCAATATGCCTGATTCTCAAGCAACAAGAAGAAAGAAAATTTCAAAAACTCCAAGCTTGCAGGGTTCAATTCTGAAAACATCAGTAAATTTTTTTGTACAATAATCCCCCAGGTCGGTTTAGGGTCTGGCGTTGCTCTGAGAATCCAGAAGTTGATTAGCATGATTTCTTGAGCGAAGGGCAGAAAGAAATATGTGAAAACTGTTCCAAGCTTGCAGGGGCAAAGGTTATAGTCTGAAAAAAAATCAGCAAATTGTGTATAACAAACAATCCCACAGTTTGGGATTCTCTCTTCTCTCTCTCTCTCTCTCTCTCCAGAGTTGATTGGCCTGTCACATTCTCAACCAAAGCAAAGGGAAGTGAAGAAAGAAACTTTTGAAAACTAAACTTCAAGCAAAGTTTCCAGAGCACAGTTCCAAGTCTGGGAAAAAATACATCAGTAAATTTTGTACAACAATCTGTGGAGGTAGGGAGGGAGGGAGCTTGCTTGTCTCCTCTCTCTCCAGGCAGAATTGATCTACCTCCTGATTCTCAAGCAAAAACGGAAGAAAGATGGAGAGATCTGGCTCCACCTGATCCTCAAGCAAAAGGGGAAGAAGAGAGCAACATCTCACCAGAAAGTGAGAAGATCCAAAGACCCAAGTCCCCATGAGGTCACAGCTACTCTCCCTTCTGTCCAAACACCTTGCTGAGCACATCAAGACCCAGTCTGGGAGTTGCATGAGCTCCTCCTCCATCAACCACAGTCTTCTTCTGAGGAAAGAAACGCAACGGTTTGTCGTTGTTCTTCTTCCCTGCTGCTGAAATGGGTCCTCCTTCTCTTGTCCCAAGAGCTGAAGAATCCCCATCAGCTTGAGCTTCTTCTTCTTCTTCTTCTTGTTTCTTCCTCTTTCTTTTGCGCTCTTCCATGGAGTTGATAGCACGAGACTGATCCACTCTAGACAAGTAGAAATCGCGTTCTTTCTTGGCAGCAGAAATCTCGGCAGCGAGTCGTTGCTCGCGCACCGCATTCTTGTAAGCGATTTCTTCAGTGAGATTCTCCCACTTGAACTTGCGGAGGTACTTGATGTTCCAGAGATCGTAATGGTAAGCGGATCGTCTCCTGTTCGCCTCCATGGACTCGCCGTTGAGCATCTCCGCCACTTTCTTGGCCACGCTCTTATGCGCGAACTCCACCCATCCTTCCGTGAAGTTCTTGCCGCTGTTGCCTCCTTTCACCCGTTTCCGTCGCATCCTCCTCGCCGCTGCATCTTCGGGTGCTAAGTAAATCCGCAGCACTTCTCCGAACTGCGACAAGAGATGTCGCAGTTTCAATGGCTTTAGATGCGGCGGAATGCGACTCAAGTAGCAGATCCCTCTCTTCCCGCCTACCTTGGCTTGCTCCTCAAGCACCCGTCTCCTATTCTTCTTCTTCTTGGTCTTCTTCTTCTCGTCCCCCTCTCCTTGTTGTTGTTCTTCTTCTCGCATTTCACTTCTTTTCCTGCTTCTGGCTTGCTTCTTGGTCTCGTCAGCTTCTTCTTCTTCTTCTTCATCCTCCGAACTTCTACTTCTACTACTGTTTTCTTTCTCGTCCTCCATCTGCCCTGTTTCTTCCCCTGATTCTCTCAATGTCTATTCCAACAGAAACACAAAAGGCAGAATTTTTTACTTGCAATCTGAAACTGCTAGTATCCAAAGCTAGCAAAAAATATATCCAAGCGCGAGTAGGTAGGAGTCAAATCAGAAGATGGGTGACGAAGAGCTGAAACACTACGTCAGTAGTAGTGCGAGGAAGCGAAGCGTGAAGCTCACTAAACCCTAAACCCTGAAACCCTAATCTTCTTCTTCGGGAGCTGCTGATCGTTGGTTGTTGTTGTTGCTTGCACACGCGCGAGTAGTAGTGACATTAGAAGATGGGGAAGAGCTGAATCATTACTTACTGCAGGCAGGTTCATTGGGTGCGAGCGAGGAAGCGAAGAACAGCGGAGCTCACTAAACCCTGATCTTCTCCGGAAGCTGATCGTTGGTTGTTGTTGCTTGCACACGTCGGAATTGCAGTTCGGAATTCAGGAAGGAGGCGAGTTTGATTGATTGCCGCATGGCTCATACCCATTAGAAGCGATGGCGTTATCGAATCCCATGAACCCTAGTCCGCGTCGTGGAGAGCAGGAGGAGGAGGAGGCATCAGCTGCCGCTGCTGGAGGAGACGAACCTCCAGCAGCAGCAGCTTCTTCTCCTCAAAGAGTCTCCTCCTCAAAAAAGAGTCTGGAGAGCTTACTGGCGGATCTTCTAATCGCCATGGGTGCCACCATAGCCGCTGCTTCACATGTCACACCAGTTCTTTCTTCCTTGTATTCATTGGCCTCCCTTTTGTGGGTCGTCCCTATTCCTGCCCCCAAAGGTAAAAAGCAGTAGCTGTCAAGGAGGCGATCTTCTCTCTGTAGGTTGGGTTCTTAGGGTTTAGAGAGCTTCGGATTTGCTGCATGCAATACAGGATGCCGGATGATCAGGGAGGATGGATTTTCTGGAAAATGAATTCCTGGCTGCAGAGATTCTTCTTACACATTGCAATTGTGTGATTTCTTCTTCCTTGGGTTAATGGGGAAACCATTGTGGGGATTTCTTTGCAGATGACAACATCGAGGCGGGTGCATCATCATCCCATACTCAACTGGATGTGGTGAAAGAGGTGAGTACTTTGCATGGTTCTTGGTGTTTCTTTCAAGCACTGTTGGTCAGTCTATCAACAATTGTCTCTCATATCCATTTGGTGTAGTTGTAGCATGTGAATACAGTGTGTTGGATGACTGATTGCAATGGGTATAGTGTATTGTATTTTCTGATTTGTAAAATTAGGGTTCACAGATTACTGTTGGTCTTCAGAAAGAAACCAGTCTAGAATAATTTGTTGGGTGGCTGATTGCAATGGTATCATGTAGTGTGTTTTCCGATTCATGAAATAGGTTGCACAGATACTACTGTCAGTCTTCAGAAATTGGTCTAGAGTTTATTTGCAAGAGTACCTCTTGTTGTAGATTCTCTGATCTAAAGAAAGAGGGCATAATACCAGGTAGCAGCAACCTGCAGGAGGCAAGCTTCAGAAGCAGCAACCATTGAAGGAGGAGATGTGTATGAAGCAACAAAAAGTGCTTTATATGAAGGATCTCTATTCACCACTTTGGCAAAGCTTTTGTTGCACCGTGAGTACCTCAGGATCTAACTCTTTGGTTCTTCAGGGTTGCTTGCACTCAGTTAGTTATCAATGTTGTACAAAACGTGGTGCAAGTCCTTTCAAGAGTTTATGTGTGTGTTGTCTTTTCTGCTCCATCAGGGCAGACTTTGATGCACATTGTGGAATGAGGCCATCACAGTTGAGAGCCTTTGGCAAGTAGGTAGTTGGTGGAACTGAGGATTTTCAATGCAGTTGGGTTTGATTGATGACAGTTGATCAAGAAACCCATCATTGTAAAGAGAGAGTCTTGGAAGTGGGCTGGAGATTACACACAAATTGATTTGTTGTTTTTTGATTTTTTTTTGGGTGTCCTCAAATTGTGTTACAGAAGTTGCTCCAGATTGGCTTGCATGTTTCCCATCTGGAGCACCACGATGGTTGTTTGATGAGTTTTTCCTGCAAGCTCCTGTGACTGAGGCATTGTTTGAGCTTGCACCTTCTCTCAGTTCAGACCATTTGAGGGTTGACGATACTGAAGATGAACTTGATGGCAGTGCTGTTGTGTGTGCTCAAGCAAGAAGGTTGATACTTTTTCTCTCCCTCTCTCTCTGCCCTCTCTTTTTGACATGGTTGTGCACATTGTGACCCGATTGATCCACTTGAATTCTTGCAATTCTTTTGTCAGTGTGTTGCACTCAGGCACAACACCTAGCTAGAAGATTCCAAACTTCAAATCCACATTGGGTCATTATCTGTAATTATTATTTCCTGGTGGTTGCTTGTGAACTGTTCTTTGGTCAGGTTGCTGGAGATATGCTTGATTGAGAAGGAGGGTGTGAAAGAGATGGCTCTGGCATTTGGGCGTCATTCTCAGGCACTTCGTCTAGCAGAAGGCAAACAGACACAAGGTTGGAGTAATAACAGAAGAAAAATAGGACAAGCAACCTGGTTGCAAATGGATATGCAGATTGCACAGCTGCTCGCATCTGTTCCAGACAGAGCTGGTTTCAAAGCTGCATCATCTCTTCAATCTCCGTATCCTTTTTGTTGCATCCTTTTTCTTATTGGTAGTTCTGGTGTCTCAGTGTCTCTTTCCATACTTCTTAGTGTTGCAACAGGTCTTGGATCTGTCAGTATTTCACACAGTTTTCCTTTCTTCTATGATTGGTTGACATGGTTTCTTGATCGGTGATCACCTTGAAATTGGTTGAACCTTGAGTCCAAAAAACACAGTTCTTTCTTCCAGTTGATAGTAAAGCAGCTGGTGGCAGCAATTGAAGAACACCAGGAAGAAATGAGGCTGCAATCAATGACTCTTGAGGAGGCCTCTGCAGATGGATTATTCACATTTTGTGGTGAAGTCATTGTCAAGCTCTGCCGACGCGGTCATGCAGGTTGGTGCAATTTCCTTCTTACAAAACTAGTTTTCACTTCATATTCTTGCAAAGAGGGTGGGGGGGGGGAAAGCAATTATAGCTTGGCTTTCAATGCATTAGCATTGGAGTTTCACCTGTAGGGTGGAGACCTGCAAAGTCCAGGATTGATGTGCTTGTACCCTTTTTTCCTTTCCTAAAAGTCCTCTCTTTCTGAAGGAGTCCTTGAGCATTGTTTTTTTTTTGCTTGGCAAATTTTCTCACCATGGCAACAAAAAAAAAATCTGGTGCAAAGTGTATAAAGGGTTTTTTTGAGAAAAATGTGTTAAAGTTGCCATATTTTGTGGAAAAGAGGTCAGAAGTTGCCATATGTAAGGCAGAGAGTTCCTGGGGGTTGCCAGAACAAAGCAGGATCCTAAAAAAAATTTCTATTTTCCTGGTTGATCTCTAGCCAAATTTGGCTCATTCCTCTTCTGGATGATTGCGAGTCCACCTACTTGACAATATTGAAAAAAAAACATCCCTGTTCTTGAGCTCGATTCCTTTCCAATCTGACATGTGCGGCAGGTGACATGCAAAGTGGAAGGTTATAATGGGCACAATATGTTTCATACTTATCTCTGCTGATACATGAGCACTTGCGGTTTCTGCAGATGTGGTTGCTTCCATTTTTGTACCCAAGCTCTTTCAGCAAGTATTACACAACTTTGGCAATTTCGGTCGGGAAGTCAGTGAAGGAGAAAAAGACACTCCACACTTGACATGGGAGTCAATCAAGCATATTTCAGAAAGGAGTTACTGGGCAGCTGTTACAGTGGCAATCAAAGACTCACATGCAATGGAGAAATGGGTGGAGGCTTTGCTGCGAGATATGGCTGACAAACGGATTGATGATCTGCAAGCCTATTGTATCCTGGTGACCCTTTTCAGTGGCCTTCTCTCACAACATATCATGATAAGGTAAAAAAAATCACCATTGCAACCACAAGTTGTATATAATTCTTTGTAGCCACTTAGAAAAATAAAATAAAATTCCAATTTCTCTTATTTACAGGCATAGTCAAGAGTTCTGCGGAGCAGCTGGTTTGAGGTGTACCCACCTGTCCATTTCACTGGCACTTCAACTGTTATTGAATGGTGAAGCACAGAGTAAAAGAAAAGTCTGCAATTTTTATTTTTCTGAAATGTGTTGTGGAATATGCTTTGGTGACAGGATGGTATTTATCGAGAAATGTTTGTTCTCCAAAATCCTCCCAACACGCTGCTTAAAATGGGTCCTAGATTTTGCTGTGCTGCAGTCCCCACCAATTACTGTGGATATGCAAAAAACAAGCAAGAAACGAGAAAAGCACTTGGAGGTGGATGTGGTGCAACGACTGGCACACGTTTGGTCATCAAACAAGTTCATTCGCTCTGCTCCAATCCTGAAGCAAGCCTGTATCCTCATTAGATCTGCAAAGCAATTGTGAGCTTGAGTTTTGAGCTTTCCAATAACCAGCAGAGTTTACTATGATTGAGAGCGGTGTTGAACCTTAATGAGGAGCTCTCAGACTTGACAGCTGCTGTTGGGATGTGTGTGAGGGCCATGGACAAAGAGGATATGGAGCACTGTGACAACTTAATGAAGAGCTTGCTGGAAGGTGTCAGTCGTAAGTTGCAGCAAATTTCTGAACTGGATTCTGGAACCCCATAGCTCTTTGTTTGATGGTCAAAAGGAAGGATGAAAAATTCTGCAAATTTTTTTTTCTTCTGAATTCAGATGTTGTTCTGGACCATTTTTCCTTATTCACTTTCTGTTCTTGCCATACTTTTTTGAAGTTCCGTGCTTTCTTTTGTGGGGCTGAAACCTTTGCTTGCATTTGATAAGGGGGTGAAATTTTGTTGGCCCTCAGTTTTGGTTCTGGGTTTTGGCAGATAGACTTGAGAGTCCTCTACCCCAGGTTCGGCAGATGGCAAAGCGAGTGGCACTGACTTTCTCTTTGGTGCTCAACCCTGCAAATCCTCTGTTCCTAGATGATGGGGATGAAATCGGGGACCTTGATGACTGGGATGGGCTGCACTTAATTGCCAACCCGAGTCAGACCAGTAAACCCCATGAACAACCTGGTGTGGCTGCAATCACCTCCAGTGTGCTTGATGGAAGCAAGTTCACTGATGACAAACCTAGCAAAGCACATGTAGACCCATCCTTGAAAGCTGCCACTACTGCTGGTAATGATTCTTCCCAAGAAAATGGATTTCTTGTTGTCCTCTTCTACTCCTTTCATATTGAAGCTGCATGCCACTTACCTTAAGCTTTGATCCTACTATTCTCCTGCCAGCATTCTTCTGAATATCCTTGACCAGATCTCAAGGGAGATTCAGAGCAGAACTTGCAACCTAGAACATAGGAAGCAGGAGATGGGACCTGGAAAAAGGTACAAAGGAAGACTAGGGCATTTTTTCTCTGACTTTCCACATGATATTATACTGTTTTTGATGCATCAGCAGATGTGGATAAGCATGAGAGGAGGCGTCAAATTCGAGAGAGACGTGAGAGGATGGCTCTAGAAGAGGACGATCCAGATGCTGTGGTGAATCTTGGGGAAGACAGTTTCAACAACAGTGCATGGTTGGATGAGCATGGTGGTGATGGCACTGAGAGTGACAGTGGAAGTGAAGAAGGCTCTCCTCTGCGGCCTTATGACATGTCAGATGATGATTCAGAGCTGGAGAGACGCAAACTTCCTTTGCATTTGAGTGATTGCATAACCAGTTTACGAAAAGGAGATGATCCCAATGCGGTATGTGGACTTGGTTGCTCTCCTCTGCTCAGGGGATGAAGATTCTGAGTTATAAGTATTATTCAAGACAATGCTTGTTGTAATTTTGTTGCTTACGGAGTTGTCAACATGTACATTTGGGTGTACTCGGAAGAACTCATTCATTGAGCTACATCTCTGCTTGCATTATTCTTGTGGTGTTTTCACTTGACTGTAAAACATTGGCAACTGATGAAACTGCAGCTGGAATTGGCCACTATTTGCACAATTGTTGTCCAAATCCTTGCTGCATTGCAACAGATAACCTGAAGCAACCTGAATCCTTGTTGAGTGTTTTTCCTCAGGTGGAGAATGCGCTGCAAGTGGCAGAGCAATTAGTTAGAGCGATGCCGGAGGAACTTGACAACGCAGCAGCAGATCTTTCGAGTGCACTAGTTCATGTCAGGTGCAGTACAGTTGAAGGTGAAGAAGACACTGCGGAGGATAAGCGACATGGGGCTTTGGTTGCTTTGTTAGCCTCTTCTCCTCTTGCATCTGTGGGTGTTCTCACTAGAGAGCTTTACTCACCTCATGTTGATGTCAGTCAGCGCCTTCTCATCCTCGATGTGATGGCAGGTACTACATCCTTCTGGTCAAAAACTCTTGAAACTTTCAGAACAGAGACAAGATCAAAAACTGTATGAATTCTCTCAATTGTGCGTGGGTCAAAGATGATGAGGATGTTTTCATGTGCTATGTTTGCTTCCAATTCTGTTCTTGTCAATGGGTCACCACCAAACAGACAATGTCTTTTGCTCATTTTGCGCCACCCCCCCCCCCCCCCATGGAGCACGGTAATTTGCTGGAACTAGGGACCGGTGATCAGGGAGAAGGGGCCAGTTTAAAGCGGGGGGACTGTTA
>Ga0116231_10009409_pt1 | contig 16511 bp, 7 predicted proteins | sample S1TSphgellanicum_2_FD_89695 | JGI IMG/M metagenome (GOLD analysis project Ga0116231, IMG submission 89695) | Host-associated microbial communities from peat moss isolated from Minnesota, USA - S1T2_Fd - Sphagnum magellanicum MG | ecosystem: Host-associated > Plants > Peat moss > Unclassified...
CCCCCCCCCCCCCCCCACCCTAACAAAAATTCTTTACCTTTCTTAATTATGGAAAGAATGCGATAGAGAACATAATTTATTCTTGGAAGTGAGAACTTTTAATGAGTTTTCAAAGATTTCAGAAGGGCAATAGATGACTACTCATAGTCTTGCGTTATTGCCAACCATAATAATACCAGTTATGAAGTGGGAAACTAGAATGGAGAAACCCAAATTTGGAAAAACAAAACCATAAGATCCAAACATAGTGTCAATGAGTTTGGTATGCTTCTCTATCCATGGGAATTTGTTTTTCTCTGGAATCAGAAGGGAGTGGAATTCCACACAACCACCACTCGAAGTCCGTCATAATGAAACAAACGGTTTTTGCCCAATGCTGATGACAATGAAGAAATTTGCTTCCACGAGAGCTTGGAAATTTCAAGCTTGTCAGATCCCGTAACATTTTCATTATCACTTCCCATGTTGATCGGTATATAACTACATTCATCCTTAACTTGAGAGATTACATTTTCAGCTCTCAACATTTTGTTCAAAACACCCCCTTCTTGCAAACAACTTATTACTCTCTGGGAGCGTATCTCCGAATACACTAGAAACAGTTGTGGAGACATAAGAGACAAGACTAGGATTTCTTCTATAATCTTTCAACACCCACAATCCCCCTCCCCTGGCCCCCCCCCCCTCCCCCAAACCCTCTCCGCCCACACCCCATACATGTGTTTGGCTAATAAATTAATGTTCTCTTGAAGAGCCCAGGTACATTTGTCTTTTTTGCTCCCTTGATTGGTTGGAACGTGGTTGCTTTTTCCATGCTAGCCAGATCCGATCTTAGATCTTCCAACCATGAAATATGGGAACCTTTTATCTCAACAGCAAATCGCATGCTCCAGACATGCAAGCATAAGAGTAGACTAAGTAATAATGTTTCTCCATCCAAATGATCCCCCCTTCCTTCCTTCCTTCCTTCCTCATCAAGAATTTTTTCTCTCATCCATATATATTTTCATCAAGGTTCTCTATTGTTGACTTTTGAGTTTGCAATAGTCCATTGCTTTCACTCAACCTAGCCCCCTTGATGTGGAAAGGGGTGAAGTGGGGTTGGAAGGGAGAAGAACAAGAAGACCAATAATAATGACTTCTGGAAGGCTATGTAGCTCATTGTCATGTAAGTATTTATGCTTATACCCAAAACGAAGAGAAATGTTAAGAGTGTTTAGTTTGTAGAAAAATCTATCCCAACACCTAAATTTTTAAATAAGTCAAGATGAGTAAAAAAAATTCATAACTTTTTGTGCAATGTTTAAATATATCTAAATGGATGATTTTTTTAAAAGTTCCCAATTTACTCATGTTCTTTTTTTTTTCCCCTTTGACAATGAAATTCATTTTATTTATTTGTGTGCCACATGGTACACCATGAAAAAAGAAAATTAAAAAAATCCCAACTCACACAATAATAATCAGTGACATTTTCTTCAATTTTCAGAATGTTGCAGCATTGGCTAGCATCGAAAGAGGGATTTAGCATCAAATGGCAACAGCTTTATAGAACCTGTCTCAATAATTTTTTTAAAAAGCTAGTTAAATTAATGCTCTTAAACATAAATTAAAGTCCAAATGTGACAAAAAATTTCCAAATTTAATTTTCTAAATTTTGGGGATTTTTTGTGGCAGAAACAGCAAATATTGTGACAGAATATTCCCATTTATTATTTTTTTCTCCCTTTGGCGAAATTTCTCACTCAAAAAACCCAAAAAAAAAAAACACTACATAGAGCATGCACAGTCCCTAACAATTGGCAGTCTTGTGGTACTGTGGACTATACATGCGCATTAATGCTACCAATTGACTAAACCCAAGAGCAATTCAGTACTACTATTATCTCATAGTGATTCAGCTTTCAAGGGGCACTTAGTACTTACTAAGGGAGTTAAGGATGGTCAACCTTGGGAACTATCACGACTATGTCATCATTCATCCTTGAATGGGGTATTCACTCTTCATTGATTTAAGGTCAACCTTGGAAGTTTATGATGGGTCTGTCATTCAGCACAGCATATATATGCTCTGTAATTAGGGTTGGACAATTTTGTGTACAGAAATCCCCCAGGGCCCAGGGTGAGGGTTAGAGTATCTCCTTGGGTGCTCTCAGGATGTGACCTTACAGAGTAAAGATGGATGAAGAAAAGTCAAAACATGCCGGTTTGGCTCATCAAAATGGTTGTGGGTAAGAGTAATTTTTTCACAGTGTGCTGTAGCTGGGTAAGGCGCATCAGTACAGCTGTGCACCTGCAGAAAAGAGTGTAATAAATAGGATCTGACAACTGATCACTATTTCTCATTGGCCAATCATAATGATTCGTCCCGATGGTTTGCTATTACGTAGTAATCCCCTACCTATTTGCAATCCCAGTTTGATGGGTGAGGTTGCAGAAAAGCAAATAACTAAACTTGGATCTGAAAACACACTGAGTACTACTGGGGACGCTCTTAGGGCCTTCTACGAATAAGGGGCCCTAGAAGAGGCCGTATGTATGTTAAGGAATTGTACCCTAAACTGAGGCCTATAGTGGTCTCCTATGACCGCTTGGAACAGAGGGAAAAACGAAGTGCATTTAATTAATAGAAGTAAAACCCAGTTGGTACTAAGTAGGCAGTAATGCAAGCGCTTTCATTTTTATTATAAGATAATCTGATAGTTTAAGTGTGACTTCTTTTGATGAAGATGGTGGGATGGATCATGGATCATGGATGTCACATGGTTTCTCACTAAAACCCTAAACCCCTGTTTTAACCACATTCATCTGTAGATAGTTACCTTCTTTTCTAAGGTGTAACATACATATCTTAGAGCATCTCATAGGGTTAACATGTTTTTTGTTTTTGAAGCACAATAGCAGACCCGACCTCACAAGCATTTGGCATCCCCAAGTCAAGCTCATTGGCAGAAAAAACTAGCACAACTTTCACCTGCACACCACTAGGTTTTGAAACCCAAAACCTTTTCTTGTCCCAGGGTCAGGTGCTATACCAATGAGCCATCACACCTTGCAGGGGTAACATTTGACAAGTGCTTGACTATGATGTAAGGCAATAATTCAGTCTCGATAATCTATATACAACAATCATTGCAAAATATTATCCACTTCAATAGTTAACGACAACAACATTGTTGTAATGCAACAATGGTCGCACTTGGAGACATATATATATATATATATATATTCGTTATGAAAGTCTTACCAAATTGCCTGAGGCTTAAATTGTCGTTTAAATGGTATTTTTCAAAACAAAAAGCACTAAGAAGCATGGGCAGAATTGTTCCAGTATATCTGGACTGTGCAGTAGTATCTGGTGGAATCTGTCATATCCACAAACAGTAGGCCATTTTGAAACACGAAACAAGGCCATTTTCACTTTTTTGAAACACCTCACCTCTTTCTTTTTTTCTCCATGATAGCCTACTCGGCAGATATCATGGTTTTTTTTATAAAAAATTTATGGGAGTGATTTGGGCTAGGGCAACACCCTCGGGAACGGAGGAGGGGGGTTTAGGGTTTAACCTACACTAAATGCACCTTCTACAAACACTTTGTGGTATCCATTAGGCTGGATGCATGTGGCATACACCCATAAGGCATAACTATAGCTTATTGCAAAAGTCCTTTCTCCTTTTGAACTGAGAGCTAAAGTCCCTCTTTTGGGTGTCTAAACAACCCCACTTCCTAGTATAAACATGTAAACACAGGTTGTCTAAAGATCCACCAGCTGTTCCATTTGCTAGACAATCTCTGGAAGTAAGTAAAAGTTGTTCTCCTTTCTCAACACATTTTTAAAATTAAAAAAAGTAAAAAGCAACCCAAAAAAACCAAAAAAATAAAGAAAAATCCAAAATCCCATTTTCCCAAACATAACACAAAGTCAATAGAAATTTCCTGTCATGCCCATCTTCTCAAATACAACACAAAGCCTGTACAAACTTCCCCCATCATAATAATACCCATTTTCCCAAATATGACACAGAGCCAAAAGAAAGTTTTCAGTCATACCCATTTTCCCAACTACAACACAAAGCTGAAAGAAATGTTCTGTCATACCCATTTTCCCAAATACCACAGAAAACATGTTGAAAATTGCTCATCAAAAATTGCCCATCATACCCAATTTTTTTGCCAAATATAACAACAAAGCCCAATAGAAAGTTTCGCATCATACATACCCATTTTCCAAAATACAACACAGCCTAATAGAAATTTCGCATCATCATACAAACCCATTTTCCAAAATACAACACAAAGCCTAATAGAAATTTCGCATCATCATACAAACCCATTTTCCAAAATATAACACAAAGTCTATAATTGATAAGGTAAAATCATTAGAGCCAGATGATGAGGTCTACTCAGGGTTGTCTGTTTCGTGACTGGAGACTGAACAACTCTCAGGAGTCACACAACACTTGCTTGTAGTATTGGTGATCTGATCACAACATGCTTTTGTTTGGTGAATGAGTGAAGACTGTCAAGTTCTGGCTACCAGGCAACAATATTGGGGACAACCCACCCCCAAAGAAATAATATTACTTATTCAATTAATTAATTAACCATAAAATATAGTATACTTTTTCTCTGAGAAAAAAAGACCTTGGCCCTCTCTCTATGCATGCAAAATATATAATAATGATGATGATGATAATAATAAAATGGAACTAAATGCAAGAGCAAAGTTTGTGACATTTTAACATGACAATCCAGATGTCTGAAAAGCCTGAAACTCCAAACCAAACATCATCAGAACAAGAACCAGAACCTGGGAACCTGGCAGACATGAGATTGACAATCTGCCATGTAAATTCAGTGAATCAATGATGGGTCATTACATTGTACATCTCAAACTTGGAAAGTTGTGGAAGGGAGGAGGAGGAAGTGGGGAGCTTTTGAAGAATGCTGAAAATTGAAATGTCCCGAGGGGCCAAGGGGAAGGCTTTTTTTTTTCTGAATTTTTTTGGGTTTTGAAACCCCCCCCCTAAAAGACTTATTGAAATGGAAAAAATCAAAAAATTGTTCCCAAATCATTATTAAAAATAGGTTCACCCAACAGGACCTACTACCTATATTTTATTTTTATTTTTTTTGAAGCACAACAGCAGACTGACCCAACCTGACAAAGAGTTTTGGGCAAAGAGTGGACAAGGGTTTCTCACGTGCACACCATTGGATTTGAACCCAGAACCTTTTCTGGACCCAAGGCCCCAGAGTGGGCTATTACCAGTGAGCCATCACCCCTGGGGTCTACTATTCCATATACTTGGATGACCTCCTCTTTTGGACCCAAAATTGATTTATTATATAACCTTACATTGTCTAAAGGGGTCATGGAATGTGTTCTTTTTTTGGTTTTTTGGCTTTACAATTCAGTTTTAAAAAGCTTTGATTTATAAGGGGTAAAGTGGATATTAAACCCCTGGAAATTTTCAATTAAAAAATGGATTTTGTGGCACATTCTACCTTGGTTGACAAATTTGGGGATATGCAAAAGTGAAGAATGATTATAAAGTTTGCCATCAACCAAGCATAATCTATTGTCTCATGTTTAAAAGGCGTACACTTTTTATTAATGAAGAGGGACATGTATGAGTTGCCTTCCCCATTTCATCATCCCCACCCCAACAATAGGCTATCCATTGTTGAACGATAAATCCAACACAAGTTGGATTGAGGGAAGGGTGGGGTTGAATGAACACTCGATACAAGAATAAGTGTTTTCGGTAGGAGAGACAAAAGTTTGCTTTTGATGTATAAAACAGAGTGCAAAACAATAATGCCTTGGGTGTGACTAATAGCTCTATTCCGAGGATATATTTTTACCCTACCCATAAGATGGCTTTTCATGAAAGCATCTTGCAAGCTTGAAACCTCAAGACAAACTCACGTGGCAAGGGGGGATGGGCATGATCTCATGTCATGACAAGTGCTTCCCATTTGTTGATACCACAACCACTTTCTATCTTCTAAGAAACCTGAATTCCTGCACATAAAAGTGAACCTTTGTGTAAAGAGACAACAAAAATCTGGAGGGGAATCTTGTTTTCTATCTCTCTCTCTTTCTCTTCTTCCAATTATTTCTTACCAACATGTGGTCAACTCATTTTCATGATGAAGAAAAGCCAAATGAAGAAAAACCATCTCAATCAATGGTCTTACTACCCTAAACTAACTATCTTGGAGTGAAATTAATCCCATGGAATACTAAAAATAGAAGAATTGGGTGTTGAATTGGTTGATTGCAACCTAACTCTTTCTGTCTCTTTTTCCTTCTTTTGCAAACAAAAGCAAGCAAGAGAAATCCTACTTCTAACAACACCAGGTGTGAGGATCACCTGTCCATCCTCGTATGAACTTTCCAATAAAAAGTCAACAAAGGAACTACTTTACCACAAAAGAAAAGCCTCTTGAGTTCACATGTTGTATGAAAAGCTTCAATCTGTACATATATCTTCCCAAAGAGCTAATTTGGTAAGAGATTTGACTATGACTAATTGGGATGCTTGTGATTTTCACAAGTGTTATAACATCCGGAATTTTTTGACTTTACTCCATTTCATTACCAAACAATGACACCACCAATGTCATCCCTAATGTGAAAATCCCATGGATAACATAAAAGTTTCACATGGATAGCACAAAAGGTGACTTTCGTTTTTGGCCAAACTAGCCAACCCTACAACCAAAGGTGGTCCTTTAGAGTCAATGTGGATTCAAATGCTCCCAATGACCTCCAAATTAGCCTTGCAAGTATTTTAGTTCTTGTCAACAAACATTTTGCACCTTAGGCCAATGTGCACAATTCATGTCCATCTCAAAATATGTCATATCTCTCTCAACCCATAAGAAGTAGCCGTAACATCGCTCCCAATTTCAAGGATCCCTCCTCCTCTATTCTATGAAGGATACTCACAAATTATAAGGTGCTCTCCAAATAAACACACTTGAACATTTCTCAATATCAATGGTTGATCCATCAGTTTTAAAGAAAAAAATAGGGGGAGAAATATATTCCACACATCATGTAGTTGTTAGGCGACAATTTTGGATTTTACTCCATTTCATGATTAACTATGTAAAAAAAGCTGGCAAGATCAGCACAGGATGTTGAGGAAGACTTCCATCATTGTTGTTGTTGTTGTTGCAGGATGCTGTGGATGATCTAATCCATGTGAAAATGATCTAATCCATGTGAAAATGAATCGGGTCACATGTCACTTGCGTATGGATTGGCTCTGAAGCAAAATGTAGTTGTGGTGTAAGAGTCCAACTGCACACTTTTTGGGTTGAAATGTGTACAGGTTTCCAAAGCAGGTTTGAAAATGATACTAAAATGCCTCTAATTTTTTTTTGAAGGTTTTTTTTTTGTTGTCCTTCATGATACGGATCCTTTAAGACTTTTTGCAACTTTTTGTTCACCTTCAATACAAACCTTTTGAGCACACCCCCACTTTCTTGCATGGAAATTTTGTCCAACACCCATTTCCCAAGTGCCAATAGCACCACTCATCCTGAAAAGTCTTCCTTTAAAAAAAATTTGAAAAAATAAAAAAACACTAAAAAAATCAAATTCTTAGTCTCCTTCCCTCTAGGACCCATTTAGGGTTTTCAGAGATGTCACTCTTTGAAGAGATGAGTGATCTTACACCTTCTTTTTTAGTAGGTGTAAGATCCAGTTTGGTCTTTAGGAGTAAGTGCAAGGACCCTCCCCTACATCATACCACCTAATGATCTAGGCATATTTAGAGGTTGATAAAAACCTCCAACAAGATCTCCGTCAAGATTTATGGTGTATTTAGAGGAATGCTTACCAAGCATAAGCACGTACAAGGCATTTTGGAAAACCAAACATTTCGAACAACCAAACAGAAAAGCTTCTATGAAAATCCCTTATTCCCATTAAGCAACTGAATAATAGGATTTGTTTGCTGGATTTCTGAGAATTTGGTGTTCCCAATGTGTTCCATATAGTTCCCAACATGTTGCCACCAAATTCCCAAGGTGTTTGTTCCTTGAACATATGTTTGAAGGTTATTCTGAAACAGTACCACTCTTTATCCCATGTCCTTTGCCCAAAGTTCTACTATTGTAATCATTATGGGTTAGTCCAAAAGGGGGAAAAAAAAAGCAATTATTCTATTTTGGAGGTGTCCAAAGTGTGAACATGTCTTTGCAATGGGTTCTTTCCATTTGTTTCAAATAACAAAACAAAGTGTGAATAGGTTTTTTTTCTTGGTCATGGACCAATGAAGGAAAACCATTGCCAAAAAGAAGAAAACAAATGAACTTTTGGGTGTCCCCACAACTAATTAATCTGAATCACACATATACTAGTCCCCCACAAATGTGTGTGCTCTTTACAAAAGACAGAATCTGGGTGAATGAGTTCTTTGGCTTTTTGTAATAGATGCAAGATATTTCAGCTCAACCACATACTAGTAGCAGCCCCTTCACCCACACAAAGTGTGATTTGAAAATACTAAAAGTCACAAAAGAGGGCAAGTTTTTGGTGCATGAAGATAACCATGTAAGGAATGAGGAAGGGTAACAAGGGAAAGAAATCTACTTGGCCTTCTGCCCATGTGACCAAGCACCGACCACTGCATCATCCAAAAATTCCCATTTTGGAAGCAAGCAAGTGATTTCAACTCTGAGCAGACCAAAGTGGGTTCCTAGCTTAGGATGAGTCTAAACCTATGAGAGTTGCTTCTTCTTTTTTTTGGCCAAATCCCTTTTAGCACAAAGGTAGATTAAAGCAATTGAAATGTCATACAATGTGTAGAGGAGTCCTTCCTAAGGGTATCACCAAGGGAATTATCACTTTTATTCCTAAAGTAGGAGAGCTAGAGAACCATCCTAACTAGTGTCTCTTCACCTTGCTCAACATAGTGAACAAAAAGTTATGCAACATACACTAGAGCCAGTGTGTTGATAGAAATCATTCACCTTCAGCAAATTGCATTCTTACCATTGCATAACATATTTTTAAATTGTGGTTCTTTAAGAGTCTTTTGACTAGTGAAGCAAATGAAATAACTTGGTGTCTTTCTAAAGCTCAATTTCACAAAGGCATATAATAAAATGTCATGGAAATTTTTATTTGGAACATTAGGAAAATTTAGGATGGTGTTCAAGTTCATAAACACGGTGCAAATTTTGTTTGTTGGTGTATAAGTGTCAATTAATGTCAATGTCTCACTATGGAGCAAAATGAGGATGGATGAAATTTTATAAAACTATGGAATTAGGGTTAGGGATTAAAGAGCAATGTCTTAGAACTCTTGTGTTCTTGAGAAGGTGAAGAAAATTGTGTATTGATTTTGGCTGATTGCCATTGGTGGAGATTGTTGAGGTGGTCCAATCATCACAAAGGCATGATGATGAAAAGGAACAAGCCCAAAAAGTTTCTGTTTTTTTTGGGTGATCTTGGGAAGTTAATGGCTATGTGTGTTCTTTCTTTTCATGGCAAAGGAGGGAGGATATAATTGTTGGGTTGTCAAGTTGTGTTAAGTAAGAATCATGGCAACGAACCTTGTTGTTAATGACTAGCAAGAGGAATTTGAGGAAGAAGTTTATTATATGTGGTTAGGTTCGATGTATTGGTTGGTTATTGTTATTTTGGGGGTTAATGGTGGAGGATAAGCTACTAGAATTATGAAGGGATGCACTTTCTATTGAGTATTCTTTCTGTTTTTGACAATAGCATGGATTGCATGCAATTGTTACAAAGTGTATTGGAAGTTGGATGGGAGGACATTTAGCATTTTGGAATCTGCAAGGCAAATAAGTTCTCATGGGTTGTGAGGACACAGGGAGAATGGAGTTGGGTACTTTGAATTCCAAAAAATCTTAGGAGTAAAAATTGTTTAGTTCATTAGATTTCTATGAATGCGTTTGATTTGGAAATGTAGTTAAACCATGTTCTTTATGAAAATGTTACTAGACTCCTGTCATTGCACTTCAACAAGTGAATTAGGTAAGGGAATGTATCATTTTAACCACATTATAAAGGATTAGTGTTTGAAAGTGATGTTAATGTGAAACAACTTGAGTTTAAATGGTGTGCATGTAATGGCAAGAAGTGGGATTGCATTATGTGAGGATTTGGGGTTGTAGTAGTTTGAAGTTTGAAGATGATGTAAGAAACCTAGATTGTGTTAAAGTTTGTGTATCCCTAGGGCAAGTAAGATTTGTGAAGAATTGTATCAATCCACTAAGAACATAGTGTTTTACATTACAAGAGAAGTGGGATCATTAGAAGGTTGAACTTGTTTTTAGGTGGTTTAAATTTTTGACAATGTAAATGTTGGATATGACTTTACATTTAAAGTTTATTTATAATCCAAAAATATTGTGACTATGACAATCGAAATTGTCTGTGTATTTGTGCCTTTGGTGACTAGATCCTAATTATGTAGTTAAACATCAAGCTACGGTATATTACTAAGATTTATGCATGGACCTTTTTGGAAATTAAGCATTATTAACTTTCAATTTGTTTCACATCTTTGTTATTGAATGGTTGTAATAAATTAATTGTTTTGGATCAAGTCATATATGCAAACCGTCTCTATACTAAATTGAATGGCAGAGAAATGTATTCCCTTTTTTTTGTTATGTCATTTTCATCATCTTTCCAAATCAAATGGAGTCTATGGCAAGGATGGCCCCTTAATCGCTACTTCTTCCTCCTAATGAAAAATACTTTTAACTCCATTGTTAATATAGCTATGGATAACAAGGAGATTGAAGGAATTTTACTTCAAACTTGTACCGCTATACAAGTGATCTCTCAATATGTTGATGACACATCACTTACTATCAATGGAAAACAATGTTTTTTTAGCAATATGGTGATTCTTCTAAACAAGTTTTAAGGTCATTTCAAGATTGGAGATCAATGATACAACAAAATATTGGGATATTGGCAAAGCTCAAGGGGAGCACATTTAAAGTGAATTAAAGAATATTCTTAGCTGTGGGCAAATGAAAAATATATATCCAAGCTCCTTAAAACATCCTTTGGTTTGAATTAAGAAACAAAGGTCATGGACAAGCTTTTGTTGGATGAAATTTTTTTTAAATTAAATTATTGGTCCATCGGTGTCTTTAGTAAGATGGGCATTTATCATCAACAATGTGTTTCTAATGACATGGTATTTATAAATCATGTGGGCTAACTCCAAGAAGGTGATTAAAAAGGCACAAGCCTTTGATTAATAATTATCAATGGCCTAACATTGAATTTCTAACACAAACCAAGGTCAAATTATTTAAGATGATAATGCAAAGGAGTTACTCAAAACAATTCAAAACATGGAAGAGGGTGAAGGTTTGAATTATAAAAGAATGATTTTAGCACAAGAAGCGAGATTGGGGAGTTATATTTTGAGAAAGGCAATATATTTGCATACCAAGTGATTGCATGTAGCTCATATAATGACAAGAAAACAAATCCACCTTAGTTTTTTTGTTACAATTGTTTACCACCCACAATATTCCAATATGAAAATGAAAACCATCACCTAATCACCTAACATTGTGATATATAAAATGAAAGAGTAATTAAGAAGGTTGGTGCAAATCAAAAATCCAAACCAACAAACCACAACCTTTGTTGGACTTTAAATATTGATTCAAGTATTTAAAATTGTGTGGGATTTACAAAACCAATGCTCAGACATATATTGTGGATGCTTGGAAAATATCTAGCTGGATATCAATTGTTGACAATGGGATGACAATAAAAGCTTCCTTGAAATAAATAATGAAAATGGATAAAATTTTATTCTATAGGATACACTTTTGAAGCAAATTACTAAGAAGTGGCAAGATACCCTACCAAGTTCATTCCTTCCCAAGTAAAATGAAATGTGGAATCCACAAATATCAATGAAAAATAGTGCCCTTATATGGTCACTATACCATAAGGTAATGATTGTCAACACATGAAGGGTGAAAGTGAACCATTTCTTTGACATTAGTTCACCATATGGGAATCACTCATCAAACACACATGTTTTCCCTTGTGAAATCTTCCACAATTAACCAACCCATGGGTAAATGTTAAAATTAGTTTTTTAATAACCATGTCTTTGGGTCCCTCTTTCATTATTAAATCCTTTTTCACCCGTAAATGTTGATTATTCACAAAAGAAAGAAAAATAAAGATAAAGAGGAGTTATTTTCTCATCAAGGAGGTTGAAAAGTAATAATATTTTCCTGAAGGGCCATTTATTAGACAACATTCACAATAGTGACTATGTGAATGAAAAAAAATTCAAAACTCATGTTAAAACTTGTTTTACAACCAACCTAGGGGAAAACAAAAGTTTCTATTTGTTGGTTGTTGGGGTAAAAGCACATTACAATGTACATTTATGGAAGTCACAATGGTAGTTTTTCTAAGTTGGTCAAGTTTTATTCTATACAACTAAATGCATTTGAGAATTTTCTGAAATTTGAGATGAAAAATTAAAACTTATATTCTAATCCTCCCAAATTTACAAATTTTAAACCAAAAAAATCAATATATAATGAAAATGAACTTTACAATGTAGGGTACGTCTAATGCCATGGTCCAAAAAACTTATGGTTATGGATTTTTTTCTTTTCAAGGAATTCAAATATATGCTCAAAACTTTGGGAGACCCTTGTTTGAAGGCTTATAACACTTAAGATGAAAAAAATAGTAACAAAATGCATTTCATTCTTTTGAAGATTCAAAATGAAGAACTCATAATCATAAAGTCCATTTAGATATCTCAATTGATTTTTTCAAAACCCATATCTATAGAGGTGTTTTTAAAAGGTTTAAATTAGGGCAATCTAAACTTGGATAGGGTACAAAATATGTTAACTTCAACATCATTTACATGTTTTTTATTTAAAAATAGATTAGATATGGACTCTCAAAATGGACTTTTAACTACCCATTTTGGTCCACCCTAATGTGTTTTTTCCCACCAATGTATTTTTTTGTTATTAAATCTATCAATTCAACTTGAATTCACGGCCTTAATGGGAAAATTGTTGCTTTCACCCTAAGTCCTCTTCATTTTATGGATATATTTATTGTATCATAGTTTGTTACACAAAAGTTTTAGCACAAAACTTAACAAGATATTAAACACATAACATGAATAATGGAAAATGAACCCAAGGTTTCCCTCATTGTTTTTTAAATCCTTGAAAGGAAATTTGATGAATCATCCACCTCTTTCATCTAAATCTAATAAATATTATCATTCATTCATTTTTAAGCCAATAATATTATCCCACCTATTAGTTTTTTAGAACACTCATCCTTTCCATGGATGCACCTTTGTATTATTTGGCATTTTCCTTCCCTATAATTGAATGTTGTGTCCCAAATGAAATGAGCTCAAAATAATTAACTTTTACTTATGCCAAACCTAAAATAGTTAACTTAATAGCCCATGTACATGAGTCCAAAGTAGGTTCCTAATGAAAAAATCATTATGTGTAAGGCCCATAAGGTCATTAATGTAGTACTCATGTAAATTCAACATTAATTAAAGTATTTGTGAATATTTCAAAAAAATTGATAAATTTTTACTAAATGTGTTGAAAATTCTAAATGTACATAAGAATATTATTCTTTCAATGCGTTTATTAGCTACCTTTTATTTTGAGCGTGGCCAAATCTATCCTCCATCCCTTATGAGTAGATTTTAAACATGTATCGATATAACATTTACATTAAAATAATACTCCAAAAATGGAAAAAAGAACCTAGTTCAATGGGTTTTGTTTACTACTTTTACAAAGAAATCAAACGATTGTTTAATATATATACATGCAAAGGAAAATGTTGATAGCTTGATGAAAAACAATAATAATGACTATTTCATTACTTAAAAAGTAAACTACTTGACCTCCCTTGACTTCATGAAAGTGCAATTGGCATTTATTTCTAGCTAATTAATACTCAACCTTTGTCATATATAAAAATACTTATAAAATGGGTGTCAAACTAAAAATTTGAAAATTAGTTAGATTTTCAATGATGGACTATCAAACTAACCTAAGTACTATATAATATTGGTTTATCATACTTAGTGCCTATCTTTCTACTCTTGGTTATAATTACTATTATTTACATGTTTTATTTATAGCAACTCATTTTGGTGTTATAGGTTCCCTTCAATTTGCTTTACCCATACCACTACAACCTCTTCCCTTCTACCTTTAGTTACCCCACCACAATTTCTTGCCTTCAATTATTTCCTACATTTTTTTCCATTTTTAAGTTCCAAGCTTTTCATCTATAAGTTCAAGCTCAAGGTCCAAGTTAGCTCCAACTAGTTCCAAGTAAAAAATAATGTGTATCTTGGTTTCCTACTTTTTTGCTTTGTTGTTTTTTTTTCGTGTTTTGCTTACTCATTGGCTTGGAGGTGCTGCTATTCCCAAAAACAAATAAGGATCTTATAATAGAAAACATTGGAGCCCATGAAGGATAAATTCTTACAAGTTGTGAAAAAGGTATGGTCTTTCCCTCTTTGTTACTTTATCATGCCCTCTTTCTTGTTTCTCGTTCTTTCTTTGATGTTTACTTTCCATATCTCTCATGTGCTCTTCTTCTTGCATTTGCAAGCAACAAAGGGAACCAAGCTTTCTTTTGGCAACTTAAATTCTTCTTTATCTTCTCATTCTTTTTGCAAAGGATTAAAGGGGTGAATTCCCCCTCATCATCACCTTTTTTTTCAAATTATTATTTTCATTGTATTTCCAAATAGTTGAAAGGGGGAGTGTCTTCTTCTTCACGAGGCAATAAGGGGTTGATAACATGATCATGTGTAGTAGTAGATATATTTCATTTATTGTGTTTTAGGCATCGATGCCAAAAGTTTTATAGTGTACATCTTTTTTTCACTTGCCTTCACCATGTAAAGAGCTTCATTTTTCATAATAACATAATCAATACAACTATGTCATCACAAAACTCCTTATATTATGTTTTCTCTAGGTCCTACTTGAAAAGGTGGGGAACACTCTTCTTCAAGTTTACAAAATATATGAGTAGAAATATAAGGTACCATATATTGGTTTTTGGGTAAATTTTTAATTTTAATTATTTCTATAATAGGATTATGTTTATTTTGCAAATAATATATAATCAATATAAAATGTGTTAACCCTCGATATATATAACATATGTATTTTAAAAATTAGGTACTAGTTGTTAGTATGTTCAATTAATAGGTTAATAAAGGAACTTGTAATTATAAATGAACTAGTAACCAAGTGTGGAGGAACATGAAGTCAAAGATCCTTCCACACCATTGACAATTGAATCATTTTGGAAAAAAACTTAGATTTTAGATGGATATTTTGCTTTACCACCTCCCAATTAACATAATGTTAAGGCATGTTCAACATACAATCGTAGGATAATTAATCAATTTTGAAAAGTTATGTTCTACTAGCCCATTTTGGATTTCTTACAAATTTGGCAACTTTATAAGTTAATAAAAAATAGTTTAACTTGGATGGATGTAGAAATCCAATTCCATATGGGTAGGTGCACAAATGGTGAACCAATTTACCATAAAACCAAAGTCCTATTTACTCAAAATCTTGGTTAGATTTTGGAAATTATAACTAGTTTACACTAGCGTTTTTTTTTTGTGGCGAAAATTTGCCAAAATGTGAAAAAAAAAGGGGGCTGATGAAAGGCCTTTTGGAAAAAAATGAATTTAAAAAAAAAATAGTTTGCCATATTTTGACCTTAATGAGGCATAGGATGCCACTCGTGCAATGCATGGTGTGGATCCATCGCTCGTTGCATTGCAAGGTACACACTTGTTGTCGCCACATTTCCTGAAATAATGACCCATTGTTGTTATCTTTCACTTACTTCTATTGGATGTCGCCAACTTCATAATGGCGTGAGAAGTGCCATTGCCATCACTTGATGAAAAGGAGGAGGCTTGTGTTGCCATACACATTGTCTCCTCTGTTTGTTTTCACCACATTTTCTTATTAGGTCATATTTATTTTTTGTAAGAATGTGGAGGTTTATTATGCAAACTTCAAAGCTCTTCAAGGTCATTGATGTTTTAGGTGGTTGTTCTTTGAGTGTTCAATGCTGCAAGTTGTAACATTCTCACTCATGATGTTGCATGGAGAGCAAATTGGCATCTAATGGTGGCAACGCCAAGTGATCGTTGAGCAAGTAGTTGCACTAGAAGAAAAACATGTATTTTCGACTGCTCTTTGCGACTAAATTTTAGTCACAAGAGACATTTTGCAACTAAAATCCTTTTAGTCGCCTAAGACAAGTCACATGTGATAAACTAGTCGCAAATGACAAAGAATATTGTATGAAAGAAAAAGTCAACAAATACATTTCATCCTTTGACTCCATTGTATACGTATTGTCACATGCGACTAATATGCAACTATTTTGGTCACAATTGAAAGCAAATCATGTGTTGCCA
>Ga0116231_10009411_pt1 | contig 16506 bp, 18 predicted proteins | sample S1TSphgellanicum_2_FD_89695 | JGI IMG/M metagenome (GOLD analysis project Ga0116231, IMG submission 89695) | Host-associated microbial communities from peat moss isolated from Minnesota, USA - S1T2_Fd - Sphagnum magellanicum MG | ecosystem: Host-associated > Plants > Peat moss > Unclassified...
GAGCTGCCTCGTGAAGCGGACCTATCAGCCGAGCCGACTCGTGCGCAAGCGCCGTCACGGCTTCCGCGCGCGCATGGCGACCAAGAATGGTCAAAAAGTCATTCAACGTCGCCGCGCTCGCGGTCGCAAGTCCCTCAGCGCCTAAAACGGCGCCGACGGCGACACACCCGCCGGATCCACGTCCGGCGGACTTAACCTTCGACGTGGTCGATCCCCCTGTCGGGGAAAGCTTGCCCGTCATCTACAAACTGCAGAAGCGTTGGCAGTTTCTGGCCTGCGCCAAGGGACGCTCGCTCGCCCGCGGCGGCGTCGCCATCCAGGTCCTGCGCCGATCCGACGACAGCCCGCGCATCGGCGTCGGCTTCACGGCGACGCGGAAAATCGGCGGCGCTGTCCAGCGCAATCGCGCCAAACGCCGGATGCGCGAAGCGGCGCGACACTTGCTGCCCCTTCATGGCGCGCCCCAGCACGATTATGTCTTCGTCGCCCGAGGCGGCGCGATCGATCGCGATTGGCGCCGCCTGCTCGACGATGTCAAATCGGCCCTGATTGGACTGGCCGCCGGCGCAGACGAGCCGCCACGCGCCCGCAAGCCGGATTTGGGGGGCTCGCGTTCCAAAGCTAATCCGGCTAAGCCCTCTGCGCCCCCGCCTTCGGCGTCCGCCCCCTCCCGGTAAAGTCACCTTCGATGGACAAAGAGAACTCGCGCAACACGATTATCTTCGTGGTCTGTACGATTGCGCTGTTGGCGCTTTACGAGGTTTTCGTCGTAGGCCCTCGCGAGCGGCAGCACGCCGCCGATATGCGCGCCCAGGCGGTGCAGGCCCAGCTTGCAAAGCAGGCCGGAATCCCCGCAGGCGGCCCGATCTATGTTACGCGCGCTCAAGCGCTCGCCTTGTCGCCGCGCGTGCCGATCGACACTCCCGTTCTGCAAGGTTCGATCGCGCTCAAGGGCGGCCGGATCGACGACCTGTTTCTGAAGGACTACCGCGAGACCATCGCCAAGACCTCGCCGCCGGTGGAGCTGTTCCGCCCCGAGGGCGCCAAGGACGCTTACTTCACCGACTTCGGCTGGAGCGGTCCGGCGCCCACGCCAGGCCCCGTGACCCTATGGCGTCAGACGGGCGGCGGCACGCTCGCCCCCGGCGCGCCGGTGACGCTGAGCTGGGACAACGGTCAGGGCCTGACCTTCACCCGCAACATTTCGGTGGACAAGCTCTACATGTTCACCGTCACCGACGCCGTGACCAACCATGGCGCCAACCCGATCAAGCTGGCGCCCTATGCGTCCGTCCAACGACAGGGCCAGCCCGAACTATCCAAGAGCCAATATGTCTTCGACGGCGCCGTCGGCGCCCTGAGCGACCAGTCCGGATCGGCGAAATACACAACCAAGTCTCAGACCTACAAGGGTTGGAAAAAGAAGGGCGATCAAACCTTCGAGTCGACCGGCGGCTGGCTCGGCTTGACCGACAACTATTGGCTGGCGGCGCTGGTGCCCAACCAGACGACCCAAATCAGGGCGCAGTACCGGGTCGATAACGTCGATGGCGTAGATGTGTTCGAGGCCGACTTCGCAGCCCCGCCGGTCACTCTGGCGCCCGGCGCGACCGTCCAGTCCAGCACCCGCGTCTTCGCCGGCGCCAAAAAGGTTTCGGTGCTCCAGGCCTATCAAAAGGCGCTCGGCATTCCCCGGTTCGACGACGCCGTCGATTGGGGCATCCTCTGGTTTCTCACCCAGCCGATCTTCTGGCTCCTGATCAAGCTCTACGACCTGACCGGCAACTTCGGCCTGGCGCTGCTCGCCTTGACCGTGATCGTCAAGGCGGCGACCTTCCCGCTGGCGAACAAATCCTACGCCTCGGCCTCCAAAATGAAGCTGCTGGCGCCGGAGATCGACAAGATCAAGAAGCTCTACAAGGATGACGCCGCCAAGCAGCAGCAGGAAACCATGGCGCTGTATCAGCGGGAAAAGATCAATCCCGTCGCCGGCTGTCTGCCCGCCCTGATCCCGCTGCCGATCTTCTTCGCCCTCTATAAGGTGCTGTTCGTCACCATCGAGATGCGCCAGGCGCCCTTCTTCGGCTTCATCAAGGACCTGTCGGCGCGCGACCCAACCAGCGTCTGGAACCTGTTCGGCCTGATCCCTTGGCATCCCGATGCGGCGCCTTTGATTGGCGGCGTCATCGGCGGCATTGGGCCGCTGCACATCGGCTTTTTGGCGCTCCTCTACGGCTTCATCATGTGGCTGAACCAGGCGATGACGCCCACCACGGGCATGGATCCGTCGCAGCGTCAGATCATGCAGTTCATGCCGCTGATGTTCATCTTCTTCTTCACCCAGATGCCCGCGGGCCTGTTGGTCTACTACTGCTGGTCCACAGCGCTGACGATCCTGCAGCAGTATGTGATCATGCACCGCTACAAGACCGAAAACCCGATCGACACCTTCATCGCCAAGCTGCGCGGTCGCGGCGGCGGCGTGCCGGTGAAACAGTAGGGTGGAGGCGCTTTTTACGCCGGAGCAGATCGAAGCCGCGCGCCTGGCCTTTGCGCGACCGGCGCAGTTCCTGCTGGGCGTCGTCGCGATGGAGCACCTGCCAGACACCGACCTGCCGGAGGTCGCCTTCGCCGGCCGCTCCAACGTCGGCAAGTCCAGCCTCCTGAACGCCCTCACCGGCCAGAACGAGCTGGCGCGGGTCTCCAACGCGCCCGGACGCACGCGGGAGGTGAACCTGTTTCTGGTCGATGGACGTCTACGTCTCGCAGACCTGCCGGGCTATGGTTTCGCCAAGGTCTCGCGCAAGGAAGCCAACAAGTTCCAAAATCTGGGGCGCGCCTATCTGCGCGGCCGGCCCAACCTCAAGCGGGTCTATCTCCTGATCGACAGCCGCCACGGGCTGAAGGCCCCGGATACGGAGGCGCTGGATGCGCTCGACAAGGCCGCCGTCTCCTACCAGATCGTCCTCACCAAGGCCGACAAGATCAAACCCGCCGCAGCGGCGGCGGTCGCTGAGGCCACGTTGAAGGCTATCGCCAAACGGCCGGCGGCGTTTCCCCGCGTGGCGGTCACCTCGTCGGAAAAGGGGTTGGGGATCGCTGAGCTTCGGGCTGAGGCGATGTTCGCGGCGGGGTTGGGGTAGGGGGCGGCTGGGTTGAATAACCCATCTCGCTGGGTTACCATGTCTCATGATCACCGTGATCAGGGCATCTGACCTGCGCGTAATCGTTTTCACTGACGATCACGAACCGGCCCACGTCCATGTGTTTGGCGACGGTCATGCGAAGATCAATCTGTTGGGCAGCCCGGAGCTGGTGTGGGCTGAGGGCATGACCCGCGTAGAGGTTCGAAAAGCCATGCGCCTCGTGTCCGACCATCAATCGCTGCTCCTGGCGAAGTGGAGGGAAATCCATGGTTGACCTCACCGACGACCAAATCGACGCCGCCCTCGCGCGAGGGCAGGCCAATCGAAGTCGCGAACCCCGTGTAACCAAGGCTTGGTACGCAGCCGAGTCAAAGCGCGTGTTCGTTGAGCTTGATAACGGCTGCACCTTCGGCTTTCCGCCTCGGCTGGCGCAGGGTCTCGAAACGGCGACAGATGAGCAATTGGCGCAGGTCGAAATCCTGGGCGATGGCTATGGTCTGCACTGGGAGGCGTTGGACGTGGACATCTCCGTTCCTGGCCTGATGGCAGGGATATTCGGGACCCGAAGCTACATGGCGCGCCGGGCCGGTCAGGCGGTTTCGCCGGCCAAGTCCGCCGCGGCACGCGCAAATGGGGTGAAGGGTGGGAGGCCGAAGACGGCGGTTGGGTGATGCGCCCGAACTTCCGATGGAACTCGGTAGGACCGGCTGCTAGCCTGTTCCAATGAGTGGGACAGACGAGATTGCAACACTTTGGCGGCCTGTCGGCCCGGTGGAGCTACGCCTAATCGCCGAGAGCGGTTACCGGGCATTCCCGCCAAGATTGCCGGAGCAGCCAATCTTTTATCCCGTTCTGAACGAGAGTTACGCGGTCCAGATCGCCCGCGATTGGAACGTGGCGGCAGACGGCGCCGGCTTCGTCACGCGGTTCCAAGTGAAGCAGGCCTTTCTAAACAGCTATAAGATTGAGCAGGCTGGGGACCGTGAGCATCTTGAGTATTGGATCCCTGCGCAAGATCTGCCGGCATTCAACGCCGCTATCGTGGGGGAGATCGAGGTCACGGCAGAATTCCGGTGAAAGTGCCGCCGTGCTTCGGGCGCATCAAGGGACGCTCCGCTCTTCGCCCTTGACCCGCCCTGCGCGCGGCGGCTGACCGGAGGGGTCGGGATGCGGGGCGTCCCGTTGTGAAGTTCGACCGCCTGCGGCGCGTCGAACACAGGGCTGTTGCTGTCCGATTCTGAGTAGGGCCGACCTAAGCGCGATCAATGGATTTGGCGCAACCCAAGTCTACAGCTCGGTGTTCGACCCCTTTGGAGGGGTCGAACTTGCCAACGGGACGCTCGGCGTCCCGACGCCAACCCAGCTCGCTTGGCGGCAAATCACACCCCCGCCCCAACATTCCCCTCCCCACAGCCTCAGCTTTCCGCTAAGGCCGCGGCGCATGAAGGATATTGACGCCCTCGACGACGAGCCCGGCTGGGCCACCGCCAAGACCTTGGCGGAGGCTTTGCCGTTCATCCAGATCTATGACCGCGAGACGGTGGTGATCAAATACGGCGGCCACGCCATGGGCGAGGAGGCCGTCGCGCGTTCGTTCGCGGCGGACGCCGTGCTGCTGAAGCTGGTCGGCGTCCATCCCGTGGTGGTCCATGGCGGCGGCCCTCAGATCAGCCGGATGCTGGAGAAGGCGGGGGTCAAGTCCACCTTCATCGACGGCCTGCGCGTCACCGACGAGGCCACCATGGAGGTGGCGGAGATGGTGCTGTCGGGCGCCATCAACAAGGAGATCGTCCACTACATCAATACCGCCGGCGCCCAGGCCGATGTGCGCGGCGTGGGCCTTTCGGGCAAGGACGCCCGGTTGATCACGGTGGAGAAGGCGATCCGGACCCATCGCGATCCCGGCAGCCACTTGGAGCAGGCGATCGACCTCGGTTTCGTCGGCGACCCCAAGAAGGTCGATCCCAAGATCGTCGAGGCCCTGATCTACGCCGACCAGGACTATGTGCCGGTGATCGCCCCCATCGGCGTGGCCGACGACGGCCAAACCTATAATATCAACGCCGACTCCGCCGCGGGCGCCGTCGCCGTGGCGTTGAAGGCAAAGCGTATGCTGCTCCTGACCGACGTCGCCGGCGTGCTCGACGAGCATGGCCAGTTGATCCGGCAAATGACGACGGACGAGGCCAAGGCCGCGATCTCCACCGGCGTCGCCACCGGCGGCATGATCCCCAAGCTCGAAACCGCCATCGCCGCCGTCGAGGGGGGCGTCGGCGCCGTGGTGATTTTGGACGGGCGCCGCCCCCACGCCATGCTGGTCGAGCTGTTCAGCGAGCACGGGGCCGGCACCCTGATCTGCTCCAATGCGGGGACCTAAGCCCGTGGATAGGGACCGCGCCCCTCTCCTCCCCTGCGCAGCGGGGGAGGGGGACCACGCGAAGCGTGGTGGAGGGGGCGTCGCCGTGACGAAAAAAGACGACCGAGCCAAGTCCGCCCCCTCCGTCACGCCGCTCACGCGGCGCGCCACCTCCCCCGTATCGCTTCGCGAAACAGGGGAGGAGAAGGGCGCTGACCTCACAAGCATCGACACCTGGATCTTCGATCTGGATAACACGCTGTATCCTCTGGGGACCGAGTTCGTCGTTCTGATCGAAGGGCGCATGACCGCCTATGTGCAGCAGGCGACCGGCCTGCCGGAGCCTGAGGCGCGGGCCTTACAGAAAAAGTACCTCTATGAGCATGGCACGACGCTCGCGGGCCTGATGGCCCTGCATGGGGTAGATCCCCACGACTTCCTGCGGGAGGTGCACGACGTCTCTCTGGACAGCCTGACGCCCGACGCAGCGCTGCGTCGGGCCTTGATGCGGCTGCCCGGCCGGAGGCTGGTGTTCACCAACGGCTCGGCCTGGCACGCCGACCGGGTGCTGAAGCACTTGAGGCTCGACGATCTGTTCGAGGCCGTGTTTCACCTGGAGGCGGCGGATATGATCCCAAAGCCCGCGCCCGTAACGTACGACGCCCTGATCGCCGCCCACGGCGTGCGCCCGCAAAGTTCGGCCTTCTTCGAAGACAGCGCCCATAATCTCGAGCCGGCCGCACGGCTCGGCATGACGACGGTGCTCGTCGGCCCCCACGCCGCGGCCCACTCGGCCGATTTCGTCCACTATAGAACCGATGTCCTGGCGCCCTTCCTTGCGGCCGCTCAGGTGAAGGAGCTCGCTTAATGACCGACGCAGCCACTGGACTGGAAGCCGCCATAGACGCCGCCTGGGAGCGCCGCCAGGAGCTGACGCCCGCCACCCGCGGCGAGACGGCCGAGGCGGTCGATAGCGCGCTGGAGGGGCTGGACGCCGGGACCTTCCGCGTGGCGGAAAAGGTGGACGGCCAATGGGTCGTGCGCCAATGGCTGAAGAAGGCGGTGCTGCTCTCCTTCCGCCTGGCCGATAACGGGCCGATGGGCGCCGATGCGGCGCCGGGCCCCTACTTCGACAAGGTCCCCGGCAAGTTCGAGGGCTGGAGCGAAACCCGGTTCCGCGAGGCCGGCTTTCGCGTGGTTCCCGGCGCGGTAGCACGGCGGGGCGCGTTTATTGCGCGCAACGCCGTCCTGATGCCCTCGTTCGTCAACATCGGCGCCTATGTCGACGAGGGGACGATGGTGGATACCTGGGCCACGGTCGGCTCCTGCGCTCAGATCGGCAGACACGTCCACCTGTCCGGCGGCGCCGGCATCGGCGGCGTGCTGGAGCCGCTCCAGGCCAACCCGACGATCATCGAAGACGGCTGCTTCATCGGCGCCCGCTCCGAAGTGGCCGAGGGTGTGATCGTGGAGGAAGGCGCCGTTCTGTCGATGGGCGTGTATCTCGGCGCCTCGACCAAGATCGTGGATCGCGCCACCGGCGAGGTCCATCGTGGCCGCGTGCCGGCCTATAGCGTGGTCGTGCCCGGCGCCCTGCCCGACCCGAAAGGCGGCCCGAGTTTGTACTGCGCCGTCATCGTCAAACGGGTCGACGCCCAGACCCGCTCCAAGACCAGCGTCAACGAGCTGTTGCGGGAATAGGATAAGATGATTGAGCTGGCCGTTTCGGGGGCGCCCGTTTGAACCTGTCGTTTCCCGCCGAGTGGGCGCCGCACCGCTCCATCTGGCTCGGCTTTCCGAGTCACCCGGAGCTGTGGGAAGACAACCTGGAGCCCGCCCAGGCGGAGGTCGCCGCCCTGGCGCAAGCCCTCGCCGGGCCAGGCGGGGAGCGCGTGCGCCTGTTGGTACGGGGCGAAACAGCTTACGATCAGGCGCGCGCCCTGCTCGGCGACACGTCGGGAATAGAGCTCGTTCGCGGGCTGTTCGGCGATATCTGGCTGCGCGACACGGGCCCTATCTTCGTCGAGCGTGGCGAGGAGGGCGAGGAGATCGTCGCCAGCGCCTTTCGCTTCAACGGCTGGGGCGGCAAATACCTGCTCGAGGACGACGATATTGTCGCCGAGCAACTGGCCGCGGCGGCGGGCGCGCCGCGCCTGGACCATGACTTCGTGCTCGAAGGCGGCGCGATCGACTCGGACGGCTTCGGCACGCTGCTCACCACCGCCCAATGCCTGCAGAATCCCAACCGCAATCCCGGCTGGACGGCGGATTCCGCCCTGGCCGCCCTGGGGCAGGCGCTCGGGGTCTCGAAGATCCTATGGCTGGGCGAGGGTCTGGCCAACGACCACACCGACGGCCATGTCGACAATCTGGCGCGCTTCGTGGCGCCGGGCGTGGTGGCCTGTCCGGTCGCGTTTGGCCGCCACGATCCGAACGTGGACGTCTTCGCCGACGCCGCCCGTCGCCTCGCCGGCATGACCGACGCGCGTGGGGCGGCCTTGAACGTTGTGCGCATCCCCTCGCCCGGCCTGATCCCGGACGCCGAGGGGCGAGCGACCGCGGCCTCGCACATGAACTTCATCATCGCAAATGCGGCGGTGATCATGCCGGTCTATGAGGATCGGGCCAGCCCTCTGGCGCTGGATGCGCTGCGCGCCCTGTTCCCGGAGCGTCAGGTGATCGGCCTGCCGTCGCGAGCGATCCTCACCGGCGGCGGCTCTTTCCACTGCATCACCCAGCAGGAGCCAGCCTGATGGCGCGCACCCTCTCGATCGGCGTGATCCAGACGTCTTACGGCCTGGATATGGCCGCCAACATCGCCAAAACGGTCGACTTCGTCCGCGAAGCGGCCGGCCGGGGCGCCCAGGTCATCCTGCCGTCGGAGCTGTTCCAGGGCCCCTATTTCTGCGTCACCCAGGAAGAGCGCTGGTTCGCTACGGCCCACCCCTGGCGCGAGCACCCGTGCGTCAAAGCCATGGCCCCACTGGCCGCGGAATTGGGCGTGGTCATCCCCGTCTCGATCTTCGAACGCGAGGGGCCGCACTATTACAATAGCCTGGTGACGATCGACGCCGATGGCTCGGCCCTGGGCGTCTATCGCAAGAGCCACATCCCCGATGGCCCGGGCTATCAAGAGAAATACTACTTCCGGCCCGGCGATACGGGCTTTCGCGTCTGGGACACGCGCTTCGGCCGCATCGGTGTGGGCATCTGCTGGGACCAGTGGTATCCAGAAGCCGCCCGCGCCATGGCGCTGATGGGCGCCGAGGCGCTCCTCTACCCCACGGCTATCGGCTCCGAGCCCCACGACGCACAGCTCGACACCCGCGACCCCTGGCGGCGCGCGATGCAGGGTCACGCCGTATCCAACGTCATCCCCGTGGCCGCCGCCAACCGCATCGGCTTCGAACCCGGCCCGCCCGGCCATCCGGTCGCCGTGGGCCAGAGCTTCTACGGCTCATCCTTCATCGCCGACCATCGCGGCGATCTGGTGCAGAGCCTGGAGCGAAGCGAAGAAGGGGTGCTGGTCGCAAGCTTCGACCTCGATTTCCTGCACACCCACCGCGCTGCTTGGGGATTTTTCCGGGATCGCCGGACGGACCTTTACGAGGCGTTAGGGCCGGCGAAGGTGTTTTGAGCTAAAACCTTGGATATCCGTCAAATATATCCGCTCCTCCCGGCGAAGGCCCGTGAGCGCTTAATTGGCATACCCTCCCCGCCTTCCCCGGACTTGTTCCGGGGACCCATGGCGCGACATTTCAACCGCCGAATGGGTGTCAAACCTAGCGCCACGGCCCCCCCACGCGTACGTGCTTGAGCGCAACATCCGATAGCCATTCGGCAGATGACGCGTCGCGCCATGGATGCCCGGAACAAGTCCGGGCAAGACGGAAGAGGGAGGGAAATCGCGCCTATCTTCGCGCCTATGCGCCTTCGCCGGCATGACCGGAATGTGATGGCGCAGGCCACCGAAAAAGAAACCGCGCCCGCCAGCGTTTGAGGGCTAGCGGGCGCGAGGACCTTGGACCTCCATCCAACGTCAAAGATGATTGCACGGCTGACACGCAACCCTCCAATCACCAAGGCGTGAAGTAGAGGGTAGGCCCCGCGCCCAAAGGGCGCAGCACCGTCACAAGCCTGTGATTGCCGTGTGTGTACAAGCCAGATACAGGCCTGAACTATTCCTGATTTTTCGGCTGTCCAAGGAGGGGTAAGCCATGTCCGCCTACCACCCCCTCCTGACCTTGCGCCGTCCTTGGCGATTCGCGCCCAGCATCTGGGACGCGGTGATTTTCGCGTTGGTGATCGGCGGCTTGACGCTGGTGGCGTTGGGCGGCCGCGAGACGCTTCAGCCGCTAACGCACAACCCGGCCATCACGCTCGATCCGCGCGCCCTGCCCAACTACGCCTTGCGAACAACGATGCGGATGCTGGCGGCTATCTTCTGCTCGCTGGTTTTCACCTTCACCTACGGCGCCCTGGCGGCGAAAAGCCGGCGCGCGGAGAAGGTGCTGATTCCCCTATTGGACATCTTGCAGTCGATTCCCCCGATGGGGTTCATAGCCTTTACCTTGGCGTTTTTCCTGCGCCTGTTTCCCGGCCAGATTTTCGGGGCCGAACTCGCTTCGATCTTCGTCATCTTTACCGCTCAGGCCTGGAATATGACCTTCAGCTTCTACCAGTCGCTGAAGACCGTGCCTCGGGATCTCAGCGATGTGTCGGACTCCCTGCGCTTGGGACCTTGGCGACGGTTCTGGGTGCTTGAAGTCCCCTTTGCGGCGCCCGGACTGATCTGGAACGCCATGATGTCCATGTCCGGCGCCTGGTTTTTTGTGGTCTCCTCCGAAGCGGTGACCGTCGGAGATATCAACATCGCGCTTCCAGGCATTGGCTCCTATGTCGGCTTGGCCATTCTGCAGAAGAACCTGGGCGCCATCGGCTGGGCCATCTTCACCATGGGCTTGGTCATTCTGGCCTATGACCAACTGCTGTTCCGGCCGCTCGTCGCCTGGTCGGAGAAGTTCGCCGTAGAGCTGTCTTCGAGTCAGGGGGCGCCGCCACAATCCTGGCTGCTGGACTTCATGCAGCGCGCGCAACTGGCGCGACGCCTATGGATGCCGTTCGCCAAGATCGCAGGCGCGGCGACACGGATTCATATTGGCCGCGGCCGTCTCCCTTCGGCCCGCCTGGCCACGGGCTTGTCGAGCAAGTGGGCGGACGGCGCGTGGTTCGCCCTGCTTGCGGCGGGCGGCCTCTACGCCGCATGGCGGGTCGTCAGCTTCATCGGCACGGAGGTCGCGCCCCTGGAGGCCTTGGGAGTCGTTGGCCTCGGCATGATCACCCTGGTCCGCGTGCTGATCCTGATCGCCCTCGCGAGTCTGATCTGGGTTCCTATCGGGGTCGCGGTCGGCCTCCATCCGACCTGGGCCCAGTGGGTCCAGCCCGCCGCCCAGTTCATGGCGGCCTTCCCGAACAACCTGTTCTTTCCGATCGCCGTGGTGCTGATTATTCATTTTCATCTGGCGCCCGATATCTGGCTATCGCCGCTGATGATTCTCGGCACTCAGTGGTACATCCTGTTCAATGTGATCGCTGGGGCGACGGCCTTTCCCAACGACCTGCGCGAGGCGGCGGCCAGTTTTGGCGTCAAGGGCTGGAACTGGTGGCGTAAGGTTATCCTGCCCGGCATCTTCCCTTATTTCGTCACGGGCGCGATCACCGCCAGCGGCGGTTGCTGGAACGCGTCGGTGATCTCCGAAGTGGTATCCTGGGGCTCCACGCGTGTTTCAGCCCGGGGGCTGGGCGCCTTCATTTTCCAAGCCTCGGAGAAGGGCGATTTTCCTCGGATCGTCCTGGGCCTGGGCGTCATGAGCATCTTCGTGGTGCTGTTCAATCGCGCGCTGTGGCGGCCGCTGTTCAACTACGCGTCGCGCCGCCTGCGGATGGATTAGAGGAGAGGCTTAAGCCATGCCTATGTCCGATATCGCAACTCTGGTCCCGCCCGTCGGCGCGGACGAGAAGAGTCTGCTCAGCATCCAGCACGTGCGCCAAGCCTACCCCAAGGGTTCGGGCGCCGATCTTTTGGTGCTGGACGACATCAACCTCGAACTTAAATCCAACGAGATCTTAGGGCTGCTCGGTCGCTCGGGCTCGGGCAAGTCGTCGCTGCTGCGGATCATTGCGGGCCTGGCGCGGCCGGTGTCGGGTCAGGTGCAGTGGCGGGGTAAGCCGATGACAGGGCCTAGCCCCGGTATCGCCATGGTGTTCCAGAGTTTTGCGCTGTTTCCCTGGCTGACGGTTTTGGAGAATGTGGAGATCGGGCTGGAGCCCTTGGGCGTGCCGGCCGCCGAGCGCCGCTCGCGCTCCGTCGCCGCCATCGACCTGATCGGCCTGGACGGCTACGAGTCCGCCTACCCTAAGGAGCTATCGGGCGGTATGCGCCAGCGGGTCGGCTTCGCCCGGGCGCTGGTGGTGCATCCCGAACTGCTGTTGATGGACGAGCCCTTCTCGGCGCTCGACGTGCTGACGGCCGAAACGCTGCGTACCGACCTGGTGGAGCTTTGGCACGAGAAGAAGCTGCCGCTGTCTTCGATCCTGCTGGTCACCCACAATATCGAAGAAGCGGTCCTGATGTGCGACCGCATCATCATCTTCGCCTCCAATCCGGGCCGGATCGCCCACGAGATCAAGCTCAACCTGCCCCACCCGCGCGACCGTACGGCGCCCGCCTTCCGCCAGCTGGTGGACGAAATCTACGGCCGGATGACCAACCCCTCGGACCCCAAGTTCAAGGCCGAGCAGCCGACGCCCGAGGTCGCCGCCAGCGCCGGCGTGCGCATGGGGCTAGAGAGCATCTCCACCAACCTTCTCGCCGGCTTCATGGAGGCGCTCGCCAAGCCGCCGTTCGACGGCAAGGCCGACCTGCCCCAGCTCGGCGAGGACTTGCAGATGGAGATCGACGAACTGTTCCCCATCGCGGAGTCGCTGCAACTGCTGCGGTTCGCCGAGGTGGCGCATGGCGACATCAAGCTGACCGACAGCGGGCGCCACTTTGTCGAGGCCGAGTCCGACATCCGCAAGCGGCTGTTCGGCCAGGCCCTCATGGCGCACGTTCCCATCGTCGCCCAAATCTGCCGGGTGCTGGACGAGCGGCCGACCCACACTGCGCCCTATCGCCGTTTCTCCGAAGAACTTGAGGACGTGATGTCGGAAGAGTACGCCGATAAGACCATGGACGCGGCGATCAATTGGGGCCGCTATGCCGAGCTTTTCGCCTACGATGAGCAGGCTGGGGTGTTCAGTCTGGAAAACCCGGAATAGGGTGGGGATCGATCAGTGGGCTATGGCCCGTGAAGTACGTTGGAGACTCGATATGAAATCGTTGGTCATCGCCGTCATGGCCTTGGGCTTAGGAACGGGCGCCGCTCAGGCGGGCTGCGTGAAGGGCGCCGTCGTCGGCGGGGTGGTCGGGCATTTCGCGGGACATCATGCCCTCGCCGGCGCCGCCATCGGCTGCGTTGTCGCCCACCACCACGTGGTGGTCGTAAAGAGGGAGCGTCGGGCCGCAGCAGCAGGGTACGCGCCGCCGCGTTGACGATTTAGCCGACGAGTCGCAAGCCGCCGTTCTCGCCGTGGGCCGCCCTCAGCACGTGGCGGCCGCCCGCGGCGCGTTCGACCATGAGGGCGAGTTCGCTGAGGTCGATCGGCTTGTTGAAATAGGCGTCCGCGCCGGCCTCATAGCCGGCGATGTGATCCTTGGGCTGGGCGGAGGCGCTGAGGATGATCACCGGCGCCTCTTGGTTCGGGCCGGGCTGGCCCCGGATTTCCCGCGTCGCCGTCAGGCCGTCCATAATGGGCATGTTGACGTCGGTCAGGATGACATCGAACGCTTGGATGCGGCACAGCGCCACCGCGGCCGCCCCGTCTTCTGCGGTCACGACGCTATGGCCAAACGCGGTCAACGCCGTTTCCAGGATCTTGCGGTTCACCGGATGGTCTTCCACGACCAGCACGGTCAGGCTTCGCACCTCGTCGTTCGCTGTGGCCTCTGCTTCTGCGGGGGTCCAGAGCATGACCTTCACGGGGACGACCAGGGTAAAGATCGAGCCGACGCCTGGTTCGGAGTCGACGGTCAGCTCGCCGCCCATCGCTTCGGCGAGCTTGCGGGAAAAGCTTAGGCCAAGGCCTGCGCCGCCGGGGCTTTCGGTTGCGCTGGCGTCGAGGCGGCCGAAGGATTCGAACACCCGCGGCAGGTCCGATGGCGCGATCCCGGCGCCGGTGTCATGGACGGCGATGTGGAGATGGGCGATCTCATCGTCGCGCCGCTCCGCATGAAGGCATAGCCTGATCTCGCCGGCCGTGGTGAATTTGATCGCATTGGAGAGCAGACTATTCAGGATTTGCCCGATGCGCGCCGAGTCGGCCAGGATGAGGGCTGGGATGGCAGGATCGACCTCGACACTAAAGTCCAGGCCCTTTGCGGCGGCTCGGGCGGACCAGGGCTCGACAATGCGGGCAAGGAGCGCTGCGACATCGACTTCCGTCGCGTCGATCTGGACGCCTTCGGCCAAGACGCGCGTCATTTCCAGGATATCGTTGAGCAGGCCTGAGAGCACCGCACCCGACTCCCGAATAATACCGACGTACTCCCTCTGCTGAGCGTTAAGGCCCGTGCCGCCCAGCAGTTGGGCGGCGCCCAGCACCCCATTCATCGGGGTCCGCAGTTCGTGACTGATACTGCCCAGGAACGCGGATTTGGCGCGGTCGGCCGCATAGGCCTGGTCTCGGGCGAGCTTCAGATCGTCGATCAGGCGGCTCTGTCGTATCATGCTGTCGTCGAGCGACTTCAGGGCCTCGGCGCCGAAAGAGACGGTGAAGATGAGCTGGGCGGAGAGCAAGGCCAGGCCGGCGAGGAACCCCGTGAAGTCCGCTGTCCCCCAAAGGGTGGCGCCGATACAGATCACGGTCACACCGTAGGGCGTCGTGACGATCGCCGCGCTCTTTGGGCGGCTTGCCAGCTGGGTGAAGGCGATCTGATAGCCGCTCGCCAGCATCACAATGGCGATAGGTCGTCCAAAAGCGTGTCCCGAAGTCCAGGCCAGCCAAGGCGCCACGGCCCAGCCGGCGCCCGCGAGCATCCCAACCAGCGGCAGGCTCCCCAGCGATCGCGGCTCACGCCGGCCCAACCACATCTCGAACGCGGTCCGGAACAGAGATAGCGCTGTCGTCGCAAACCACCAAAACGCGGCCGCAGGGAAGCCGATCAGAGGCCATAGAGTAACGCCCCATATCGTGATGAAGAGATAGCGCGCCGCACGCGTATGCAGGATCGTCGAGATGAGCACCTGAGCGCTTTCCGCCCGGCGACCAGTCGCTATTCGTCGTCCAGAGGCCGTATTGTTGCCCATAAACCCCTCGCTATTGGTAGCTTCGGCACGAGTTCTGAAACAAATATTAACGCGGCGGCTACACTGGCTTGAATTCTACTCTGACAAGAAAAAGAGTGAAAACTTAGCGCGGCGTCCGATCTTATGGCTGCGGACTTGGCGCGGGCGACCCCCAATCGGCCCGTCGCACCGGGTAGATCGCTTCGCCATCCTCGGTCGTGTGAAACGACTGTTTGAGAGCGGCTTGACGGCGTCCGGGCTCACCCTTATACAGCCGCTTCCATCCCGCGCGGTCGCTCGCGCGGGTTTTCATTTGCGGATCAGCTGCGGATCGGGACCATGAAGGTCAGAAGCTCACTCAAGTCGCTGAAGACCCGTCACCGGGACTGCAAGATCGTGCGCCGCAAGGGCGTGATCTATGTGATCAACAAGACCGACCCTCGGTTTAAGGCTAAGCAGGGCTAAAGCCTGTTCGCCGGACGACGGCGGATGAGATGATGAGCGCGCGCTTATCCAGGTCCACGACGGTCTTATTCGATATCGGCAATGTCATCGTGCGGTTCGATCCGTACGCGCTATACAGCCAGATACTGCCCGATATCGAGGAGCGCCAGTGGTTCCTCACCCATGTTTGCTCGATGGCCTGGCACGTCGAGCATGATCGGGGCGCGGCGATGGCGGAGACCATTCCGGCGCTGATTGCGCGTTATCCCCAATATCGCGACGCGATAGAGGCCTGGCGTGGCCGTGCAGCCGAAATGTTGCCGGAGGTGATCGCCCCGTCGGTAGAGACGATTCAAGAGCTCGCCGCTTTAGGCGTCCCGCTGTTCGCCCTGACCAATATGCCCGCCGAGTGGGTTTCCTTGATCACGGGCATGTCGCCGGCCTTTGCACACTTTCGCGATATCGTCGTCTCCGCCCACGAAGGCGTCATCAAGCCCGATCCGCGGCTCTATCGTATCGCGCTGGACCGCATAGGCCGGCCCGCGGACGAGGTCCTTTTCATAGACGACAGCCCGCCCAATATAGACGCCGCCCGCGCTATAGGGTTCGACGTCCACCTGTTCGACGACCCTGCGGCCTTGCGTCCGGCGCTTGAGGCGCGCTGGCTGTTGTGAGTGGCGATGCTGGCCGTTAGGGTCGAGAATTCGCTTGAATGGAGAGTTTTCATGGCCGACGACGTGGCCTTCGACGCCAATCCCGATGTCCTGACGGCCACGGCCCAGGGCCGGCTGAAAAGCTTCATCGAGCGGATCGAGCGCTTGGAAGAAGATAAGGCCGCCATCATGGGCGACTTGAAGGAAGTCTTCGCCGAGGCCAAGGGCGAAGGCTTCGACGTCAAAATCCTCCGCAAGGTGGTCCGCCTGCGCAAACAGGACAAGGTCAAGCGCCAGGAAGAAGAAGCGCTGATCGATCTCTATCTGAGCGCGATTGGGGGGCTGTAGGGGGGGGCGGAATTCTGGCTGCTAACAAAGCCACCCTATATTCCGCCTCCCCCGGACTTGTTCCACGGCTGTCCGGTTCGGTTTGTGTGGACAGAGTGCATGGCATTGATTCTACTCGTTTCCGAGCACTTGCCGGTGTTTTTGGACGCGAGAGGAGCCAAGGCCATGCGCCA
>Ga0116231_10009413_pt1 | contig 16499 bp, 8 predicted proteins | sample S1TSphgellanicum_2_FD_89695 | JGI IMG/M metagenome (GOLD analysis project Ga0116231, IMG submission 89695) | Host-associated microbial communities from peat moss isolated from Minnesota, USA - S1T2_Fd - Sphagnum magellanicum MG | ecosystem: Host-associated > Plants > Peat moss > Unclassified...
TGTGACAAGAACCTTGGAGAGTTCTTGATGTTGTGTTTTGTGTTGTGAACTTTATGTTGTAGTTTCCTTTCAATAAAGATTTATGTTTGCACTTGAGCACTTCTCCTATTTGTTAACAATATTGACATGATGTAGGGGGTGCATTTGCATCCAAATGTGTTTGTCATATTGGGACGGACGCATGAATGCGATGACAACCCTAATTTTGACCAAAAGTTTACCTAAAACTAAACATTACAATTGTATGTTACACTTGGGTTTGTTTTCCTTAGTTCACACTATCGAACATGACAACCCATTAGTCCTTATCCAAGCCCTGGTGATTTGTGTGAAAGTTAAGAATTTATTATTAGACAATGATCCCTATCTTCACCATTTTAAACATTATAGTCCTTATTGCCACCTATGTCAACCTTGTGCATTAGCTCAACAACCTTACATGGGCTCTTGAATCCTACTATCCAACTCAAGTCCAAGATTTCGTGTGATCTTATGTTCCGTTGGGGATTTTGTGGTCATCTATAGCATTGACTTTCTTTTGCATGTGCTTCAACATTTACTTCTCCTGATCATTTTGATGTTGACCATGACATATACCAATTCACCAAAGGCATGATTCCTATCACCTTTTTCTTGGTAAGATTTGGAGCGGGAGATTTCTAATGCATCAACATGATTTCACCTTTTATTAAACAAAACAATTTTTAAAAAATTTCAAGAAAATTACAATGAAAACTCATGCAAAAATGAACAATTGTAAACTTGAACCTTGGTGTATCAAACAAATGGTCGAACATGTTATCAAAAGTCATCATCTTATGTGGGACCAAATCCAAAATCTAGAACTAGAAGATAGAAATGGTGATTGCCACTAGAACATGGATTTTAACATTATGATTAGTTCTCATAAGAAGAGACAAAAATCTCAATTGATGAAAGATTAGAAGTTCTCTCATAAAACTCAGATGAAAAATCCTTTTAGACTTCAAATATAAATAGATTATTAATATAACTGTGGGTGTGTTAGATATATATATATATATATATATAATGTAATGTGTGAGTATTCCATATAGTATGTGAAGTTTGGTTGCTTCATTTTGGAACTATAGAAGAGGATTGTTTCTTCATAAAAAATTTATTCTCATTGCAAGTTATGTCTTTGTTTTTTCCAAATAGTTTTAAATGTGTAGATGATTTTGTGGTTGTGGGACACAATGGTGATCTAAAATTGTTCACAAATATGTGTTTTTGGGGGTTAACTATTGTATGGAAACGCAACAATGGTTTGATTTCCCTAGAAATAAGTACTTTTAACATTTTTGCTTGTTATTGAGTAGCAACGACACCACCCATGAAACGTCAAATCTTGGGTTGTGTTATGTGCTATCCCACATATCACCCACGGTAGATCATGTAATTGATAATTAATTTTTGGCATTGTTATTGCTTAGGATATTGATGTTGTGCTTCTTAGTTACATTTGCCATGGGCAAATTTCCTAAAGTGACTTGAAAATGATGAGATGTACAACTGTCACAATGTCACCATACTTGACATTTTGTCAAAACTCGTGATTTACAATCACTCCACCTTTCCCTTTAGTAGAGATGTATTTTGAATATTTCTTACTTTTGCAACTTTTGTGGATGTTGTGGTGAAGTTGTATGCAACATGAAACTCTAGAATATATTTTTTAATGATGGCCTTATTGTGCAATGAGTTTGGAATGTGGACCCATTTTATGAACCACACCTTTCTTGTTCATCTTTGTTCCTCGTTCATCTTTGTTCTTGTGCTTACAATATAAATGCTATACATAAACATCAATTTTTTTAAAGATTAAAATATGCAAATGTGCAAATATTTTAATAAATTTTGTTTTATTTGGGTTCAAATTCAATGAACCAGGCATGTTAGTTGAGACCAGGTATTTTGATAGGAACCATGTAGGGTACCTTCACAAAGTATTTGTCCAGTAACCATCCAAGATAACTGCCTTAAATGATCTGAAATCCTTGCCCCCTGGCCATACCCTCATCAATTTTTAAACAACCAGACCCACGCAATTCTCTTAATTTTATTTTTTTCAAAAACCCAGGCCCTGCTGATATTAAAAAAATTAGAGGATACCAAAGAAATTTGGGAAGCCAATTTGCAACCCTTTGGGGCCGCAGTGTTTTTCTTTTTTGGTGGCGAATTTTCACAACCTGGTGACAGGAAAAAAAAAAGGGGGCGGGGGGGCGCTGGCTGGCGAATCCAACTATAAAGGGCTCTAGAGACTAGGACACTCTTGTTTTATTTTATTTTAAAAAAACTCTATTTGATTTTCAAGTGCTAGAATCTAGTCTCAGCTTCTGGAACAACACTCCACCGGTAGCAATTGATTTGACCATTACCCTAGTACCTTGGCCAATTTGACACTAATTATATTATTTTCAAAAATGTTGAAATTTTCAAAAAATATTTCTTCCAAATCAAAAAAGTATTGTGAAGGATAATAGTGAATATTTAAGAATATTTCATATGTTGAAATGAAAAATTCAAAATTGATTAATTATTGGATGAATGTGTGTTGACCTGGCCAAGTTATTATAGTATTCAAAATCAATTAATTAATCGACAAACCTGTGTTGAAATGACCAAGCTATTACAGTATTCAAAATTAATTTTTTTATTCAACGAGCGTGTGTTGAAGTGACCAAGGTATTACAGTATTCATGACAACATAAAAGCAATGTTATCCTGAGCACCCCAGCATCAAAAATGTGACTCGGCATTATTGTTGCTATGGAATTCCCAAAAGCCCATGAAAGGAGTGGGCTTAGGCTTGAGGTTTAGAATATAATTCTTTTTGTCAGGGAAGATTGGCTTGAGCCTGGAAACAGGGAAGATTCGCTTGAACATGGGGCTGGACATCTTACAAATTTTGTTAACATCATCGTTGCTAGTCCCTCAGCCCCAAGTGACTTGTAAGAAATCCTATGCAACATGCAACGATTTTGATTGAGGCAGTCACCAAGTTGTTGTGTATATTAAAAGTTCAAGATATCAAATTTCTCCTATTTTGATGGGCTCAGGCTGTCATCATAGTTCTTAGTACGTGACATATTACCCACCACACCACCATTTGACTCATGTTTGGCAATATCTTGTCAAAATTATTATAATCAAAAAATTAATTGAAAAAGGGGTTCACCACAGCAGCATTCCCTAAGATTTTAACCAGCCTCCTCGTCTTAGTTTTTTCTTTCTTTTCAGCTAGTCCTCTTAAGGAATTAATTGAGAAATTATTGGCAGACATGAGTCCTAGGTACTAGGCTAGTACCATATGTGGCATGGGCCTTGATTCTTGATAGTGAGATATGAAAATAAAAAAGCTAACAAAAGTTGAGGAATGGGTCACCATGAGATAACTTGTGACACACTTTCGGCTCCACTCTTTAAACTCAGTCAGGTTTTGTTCCTCTCTCTTCTCTTCTCTTCTCTTTCTTTGTTCCTTATTTTCCCCCTTGCTGGGTGCTTTGATTAATGGAGTTTGCTAGGGTTTCTTTCACACTTGACAGGAATACTTGAAAGGAATAGAAGAAGTCTTGATGCAGATGGAATCGAGGTAGGTATGTATGCACACTGAATACAAGTTAATGAAGTTTGAGTCAATACGCATATAGCCAGCCACCCCCACTTTGCAATACCTAAATGCTCAAGACCGGCTATTCCAATTGTGAATGTACAGTTAATAATAACTAAACTATGCTGCACCAACAAACTTACCTCTTCCTAGGGTAGATTGACCGGTGACTGAACATTTAAGCTCTCAGGGCAGGCTAGATTCAAGGGGAGGACTCTGTTGTTTTTGTTGTCCAAAAGAACCTTGAACCCCTCCTCTAGGCACATCTGACACACTAATGATAATCAAAAACGGATTAGAAATGAGAAAGTTATGCCCCCCCCCCAATTAAAGGGGGTTTAAAACTTAAAAAAACAAACCACCAAACACTACAAAGGCCGGATCCTGAACACCCAAAAAATTCCTTGTATGTTTCTCTTTTGTTATTAGAGTTCAAAGATGAATTGTAGAACTTTAGGTGGCATTCTTATAGCATTTTAAATCATTTAAAATGAATAAGAAATAAAAAGGTTATGAGGTCTGAAAGTAGAAGGGGTCCAAACAAAAAAAAAGAAAAAAAAACACATTTTGTAAGTGGGAAAGCTTATTTGTCTTGTTATTTTTTCATTAATCCTATTCCTTTGCACTTCAAAGATAATTTTTAGAGTTTGAGGTAATGCTCCCATAATATTTTTAACCACTCACAATGAAGCACATATGACGAAGATATAAATAAATGTTCGGTCATAGGCAGGTGATTGGTGATGGGCTGGTCTACCCTAGTACCTAGCAGCTGGGGACAGTGTTGCGTTTAATCCCAATCATGGTTTTTTTTTAAGGATTTTGTGATGTAGCCAGAGTGGCAATGATTCAGAAAATAATTTAGCCAAATTTGGTAGCTGAAAGTAGAAAAAAACAGCAGAATCTTTCTATATTCTTGACGGCTACCTACTGGAAATTATCATAAAAAATCTGGCAATTGAAAGTTTCTTTTCTTCAAAATCTGGCAAATTTGGGTCATTTTTTTTCCATGAAAAATCCTTTGCATAGGACGGTTGAAACCATAGTTTTTAGGTTGAAATAAGGCAAAAATTCGCCAGTAAAAGAAACAATGATACCAATATCTGTTTTGGGATGCTAACTACCATGGCTGCATTACAAAATTGAAAACAAAAGACTGATCCACAGCAGTGACTTATTTCAACAAAATTTGTGACTTTTTGACCAGACAATTGGGAAATTTTTGGAATTAAGACTTTCAGCTAATTCAGCTAATTTTGCTAATTTTTGGAACATTTCCCCAAATTTTCAGTATCACACAGTTGGAAAAAAAAAACCCCCTAGTTCATAGGGCATAGTAGAACACCAGTCCTTTTTTTTTTCACTTTTGCAAAAAGTGCTGGGTGACTAGAGATACAGGAATATGGCTATAAACATGTTATGGACCATGGAAAAATGGCTATACAACCTGATTGGTGACGAGGACATGCCCCCACTCTGGCACCCAGCCACCTAGCCCTGTAGTGAGTAGTGACAGACCAAAATTTCATAAAATTTTCCACCTTTTATTCCACTAGTGTAGCCTGTGTGTGAACACAAGTTGGCCCAGGTGTGAGCACATTCTTTATTTTTCACATTCTCAGAATTTGAAATTTTCTAAAATTCAGTAATGTGAACACAATGAGGGTCCAACAGATTTTTCCTTCCCAACCCAATTTGTTTCAATTTGTTTGAATTTCCAGCAACAAAATACACTCAAAAATCAATATCTTCCACACCTTAGTTATGAAAATTGTGAAATGAACTTTATTAAATCTGACTTGTTGAGGGCTTTCCAACAATATCATGAACACCCCCAAATTCCAATAGAGTTTCATTTTATATTCTTTTTAATTTTCATTTAAAAAATGGTTCAATAATCAATAGCTTCCACACCATAGCTCCAAACAGTCTCAAACCAAGTTGGTGCACCCTTACTCATCAAGAACTTTCCAGCGATACCAAGAGTGCAGGATGAAACACTCTGGGAGGGAGATTCAGCCAACAAAACAAAATAAACTACCTTGCTTCATAGATAGACTAGTGTAGCATGTGCCATTGGCCCAAGTGTGAACACATTGAAGGCTCAACTGAATTTCCCCAAACCCAAATTTTGCAATTTGTTTGAATTTCCAGAACAAAAATCTACTCAAAAATCAATTTCTTTCACACTTTAGCTTTGAAAATTGTGAAATAAACTCTATTAAATCTGACTCGCCAAGTCTTTACAACACCAAGAAAACCCCCAAATTCCAACACAGTTTTCAGTTTCAAACTTTTTACTTAGTTTTAGTTGAGAAAATGGTTCAATAATTAATAGCTTTCACACTGTAACTCCAAACAGTCTTGAACAGAGTTGATGCACCCCCTATCCAGTGCTTTCCGAAGATACCAAGAGTGTACCATGAAGGTGAGTTGTTTATTAACTTACTATCCTTTGGATTTGGGCATTTCAATCTCTTCTTAGAGTTTGAAAAATAGTAATGAAAAGAAATTTCAAATAAACAAAACATAGTAAAAATGTGAAATTGTTTAAAAGACTTTAAGGAATATAATGGGAATCTTGACAATCATGAAAGAAAGAAAGATTGCTTGGATCATACATATCTCATAACACAAAGCAAAGACAAAAAAGTTGTATGTGGATATATGTATTTCAAGCAATAGCCTTTTCCAACAAGTAAAGCAATTTAGTTGAAAAAGGCGACTTGTTGCCATTAACAACAAAGTTGCAACAAGCATGGCTACAATCACAATTGCCTAAGGTACAAAAAAATGAGTCATCTCCTTTCTCTTTCACTACTTCTCATAGAATTCAATATCAAATTGATGTAGAACCTTTGATTCACAAATCATTGTCTTCACATCTTACTGAAAAGCTTTTTCCCCTATTACTATATTCATATTCTACCAAGGATTTTATCCAATGTTCTAATTTTCCTAACCATGAACCACTTTCATCTAAAACATTGACCAATGTTGGAGATTTGAAATTTGGTGAAAAATCTGAACCCAATATGATGACTTATTTTGATGCCATACTCATGGAAGAAGACATAGATGACAAAGTTTGTATGGGTCTAGAGTGTACAATTTGCCAAGCCCTACAAAAAGAGTTTGCTAACCTTATTGGTGAAGATTTTGTACCACCTATCAATGAGACGGACATTTGTGGAAACATGGAAGTTGTGGGGGAAATAGATTCCAACAATATTTGCAAAAACGAATTTTTGGACATCAACCAATTGCCACAAGAGTTATTTGAAGATCATTTGGTGCATGAGTATGGGAATATATTGGGTGAAAATGATTCAAAAAATGAATACATTAGTGCAACGGTGGCTATGTGTCTTCCACATGGTGGTGAAAAGGTCCAACACAATGTCGATTTTGCATTTGAGTTTGGTGATGACAATCATCTCCCAATTTTACTTCTCAAGTGAGACCATCCACAAGTATGGCCTAATTCACTTTTGTTCAATTTTCATTGATTACTCCATTGTGTGCACATCACCAACACAAAGTTTGATCAAGTTAATTTTTTTCCTTTATTGTTAGACCAAGTTCCCAAATAGGTTTGTGCATAACCTCATTGTTCATTGTGGAGTTTATAAAGACAACCTTTTACAAAATCTTAATGTCAAGGTATGAGATGATATATAAAACTTGTTTCCATGTTGTGAAAGAAGTTAGTTATTACATTAACAAAATCTATGTGCATGTATATTAACTATGTAGTAGCCTATTTTAGGTGTGGAAAAACAATCAAACAAAATGATTTGAGAATGGCCACTCAAACAATTACAAAAACTTTCATCACCAAATGGAAATGGTGTACAACACATGGCTCATTACATTATAAATGCCTTGGTAAAATATCATAAAATGATTGATAAAATGGTTTTAAATTTTGAAAATTGATTTCATGCATCTTGTTATAGTCATGCAAGGTGGACATTAAGTGTTAGAAATGTATATATTTGAATTTGATGTTTTCATGTGGGTTTTTTTTTCATATCATATTTGTAATTGAATTTTAGGTTGCAAAAATGTCTGGAACTAGTGCACAATTTTACACATCACTTGATAACAATAGCCCTTCCACTAGTACAATTTTGCGAACCTATAGATCAATTGTCATGGATGTGCCATATATGAAATTTGGCATCCAATTTTGCACTACACAAATCCTAGACGCTTTCAAAGGTGTTACACACGTGCATGTCATTGACTATGGCATCCTATATGGGTTGCATTGGCCATGTCTCATTAAAGAACTTGGAAAGAAACCCAAAGGGCCACCACACCTTTGAATCACAGGTACTATATTTTTCATCTTATTGTCAAGATTCAATTGAAATAGGATACGTTACATTTCACACCCTTTAATTGGTTAACTTTTGCATGTGGTATTGAAATGGGATTTTAGGGATTGATCACCTTAGAGAGCCAAACTCTACATCATTAAAAAGGGTTCAAGAAACTGGCCAACGATTGGTTAAATTTACAAAGTTACGTGGAGTGCCATTTGAATACATTACTATTGCCAAAGAATGGGAAAACATAACACTAGACCAACTTCACTTGAGGGAGGGTGAAGTGCTAGCAATCAATTATTTTTTTAGACTTCAACACCTTCCAAATAATCAAGTTGTACTAGCAAACCTTCAATTACTTGTACTCAAAATGATTCGAACCATGAATCCAAAGGTATGCAAATTACCACTACATGATTACATCTAAATGATTGTTTCAAATATTTGATATTGGATTATTGGTTATTTTATATCGAATGCCATTCACACCTATTCTCAACATGTGAATAATGTTGTTAGTTTATCTTGTATCAACATCTCCATGGTTTATCCTACAAATTAAATTATGATAACATCAACTTCATTCCATAAATCTCATGGGGTTTACGGTGTTGTGAAGGTTTTTGTAATAGGAGTGGAGAATGCAAGTTGTAATGAACCTTTTTTCATATTTCATCTTTCTAAAACCATCAAGCATTATTCAATCCATTTTGAGACATTGGATGTAGTCAATTCAAGTATTTCTCAAAAACATAAAATTGTTATTAAGAAAAAATATTTTTGGTAGGCAAATCTTAAACGTTATTGCTTGTGAGGGCACATCAAGAGTGGAACGCTTTGAATCCTACAAGCAATGGCAAAGATGCATTCAACAATCATGATTCATACAAAGGCCCTTACCATTTAAAAATGTAACTCAAAAAGTTAATTATGAATCCACATTGGGTTTTTATGATAAACGTTTTGGCATTGGGAAAGATGATGGTTGGTTATTTATAGGATGGAAGAATGCAATTATGTGTGCATTCTCAACATGGAAGCCAGTCCCCTTGAGAATGAAGGTTTAGTTTGTTTTTAATTATGTTTTTTGATAGCTTGATGGAAGTTGCTTTTGAAATTTTCATGTTAATATATTTTCTTCTACTTCTTTAAAAAGCTTGTGTACTGTAACAACTATATTACTATTAATAAACCAATTTTGAACACATAAACATATGTTGCATTTTGGAGTACACGACAAAGTGTTTTAAAATTTTATTGCAATATGAACACAAATAATTGCCTAAAACAACATTTGTTAGTTTATAAGGAAAGTATGGTTGATGCAATAAACCAACAATATCAAACACCAATTTGATTATTTGACTTGTTTTTAAGGAATCAAATAATTTAAACCATCCTTAACTATTGCCAAAGTGCCATCGGAGATGTTACAACAATGGTCATTTTTTATGTCATAAATGCATTGAGGCCCATGATTTGTAGTGGTTGGTAAAAGTTCATAAAAAAATGGTACACTAGTACATGGTGTCCCCATAAAATAAAGTTTAGATAGTGAAGATTATTCGAAAATATCTTCGTGAAAATGGAAAAACTTTTATTACATGCAACAAAAACAATGAAGGATTTTTTTTAATACTTTTTTTTGGGTCCAAGTGCATTTAAGGGACACATGAAAATCAAAATATATGTAGTGGAATAATGACACATTTATTTCTATAATTGTGAACCTCAAAACCCAAGGTTTGAAATTTCTTATGATTTTTGTTTCAAAGTTCAATTAGACATTTTGGACAAGTTGTTTTGAACGTGGCCAATTTGATTAGTGATCTTTTTATATTGGTTGAGTGTTGGACCTTTTGACTAGTCAATTCAAACAACAAATTGTGGTCAAGAAATTTTTTGGGCAACAAACAATTATATGTATATATAATCCCCCTCCTCCCCCAATTCATTTATTGATGACCAAGAACAATAATCATGATCTATTATTTTTGGACACTTTTTGGCAATAATGTTTTTTTTTCCCCCCATAGGTAGGTAAGTTATAGGTAGGATGTAAAAAGGTATGTAAGTAGAACATAGGTACATCATGATTCATGACCCAAACAATAGGTAGTTCATACAAATAGGTTAGATATAACCAAATTACAATTGTGAATATGTAGGTAAGTAGGTAAATTAGGTCATATATGTCATAGGTTGTAGGCAGCCTAACCCATTAAACATATAATAGCTTGCAAATATAATACGCCACAAAGAAAAATTTGAACCCTTGACATCCGTGGTCACAAACCAAATCCTTCCATCAACTCATCACACTTTCATGTTGTGATAAATATATCAACACATTGTTATAACATATTTGGGCTTCGCATAATTGTGCATTACCTGTGACGATCAACTATTTTATATTTTTCTTGTGTTCTCATATGGTTTTCAATGATTTATCATTATTTATGTCAATGTCAAATTTTACTTAATTAATATACATTTCATGGACATGAAAGGACACATTGGTTTTTTTTTCATATCCATGTTGGTGGACAAGGAAAAAGAATGAGGTAATTATAAAATGAAATTACAGTTATTATGAACATTCATAGGGGAAAAAAATGGTTATTAAGAAAGAAATGAAATAGATAGTCCTGAAAATGGGGTAGTTATTTCTAAGATTCTCTTTGGAATGGTCCATGGACGACCATATTAAGGATTCCAAAAAAACCCCTATACCAATGTTGATTACTCGTCATTGGAATTTGTTTCAAATCATTTGACATGTCTAAACCTTGAAATGCATTTTCTCTTGTGTCTTGCTCAAATAAAAACAAATGACCATTTTTCTCCAAGTTGTTTCAAAAATCTAATCATTGAATTGGACAAGGTTCACAAAATCTCAAATCATGTGTAGGAACTGTTTTTCAAATTAATTGTGTTCACAAACTAAACTTATTGTTAGACCTTCAAATTTGATTCAATTGAAGTAAAGAAAAATTAATATATCCTTCAAGGTTTTTTCCTTGGGACTATGGATATTTTGAAATAATTTTTAATAGAATGAAAGTAATTAAACATTTGAAGGAAATTATATGTCTCCATGATTCAATTTAATGTATTTATAAAAATTTATAAAAATATATATATAATCATTATTTATGATAATTCATTCAAAAAGCCATGGTCTTCGGCTTTCGGCTCTTAGCTTGGTAGTTTTCGCCCTTGGCAATAGATAATAGCCCTAAAAGCTTAGAGAGAGCTTAACCTAGCAAGGCAACACATAAATCGTCGCCCTATTTTCGGCTTAGCTTAAGGCACGGTGTTGAGCCATGCAGCAAAAGGCTCTAGGCGAGCATTGGCTCGCTATTGTTGTCATTGAGCTCTGCCAGCGATGACATAGCAAGGGTAGGTTGGAAATCCTTGCAGTGCGAAAATTTCCAATCTACACTTGATCTGCAAAAATTTCAAGCCTATCCAATTTTCATGCAAGGCACACCCAAACTTATAAAAATGCAAGAAAAGCACTTCAATTTAATTTATATAAAAATTTATTTAAATAAAATTTATTATATAATAAAATATATCATGATGCATCAAAATCAAATATTTTCCAACTTTAAAATTGATTTTAATTTGTCATACATGTGGTTTTGCACTTTTGATCACAAAATTATATCATTTAATCTGCTTTTGTTTTTTTTAAATGAAAATTACTAAAAATTTGATTTGGCCAAAATTTACCTTATACATCGTTTAGACAAAATCATTGTTGGTTAAAATATCATAATTAACACATTAATTATGTAAATCTCATTATACATTCCTATTAATTAGACCATGCGTGTGTGGTTTTCATTTCAGAATTTTAATTTTACATTTGATTATATTCAACCCTAAAGTGTCCAAAATTCATAACAAATTACAACAAAATTTAAATGTTTTAAATTTCAACTTGGTGTTATAATTAGTCATGTTCTATGTGACATTATCACATGATACATTCCAAAAAACATTACATTATACACACACACACACATACACAATTCATTTGACAAGAATAAATGTGTAGTTTTTCAAATCTTGGTTTAAAATCTTCATATTGTCATAGAATTATATACTTTATCATATTTATGAAGTATAAAACATAAGATTATGTGATAGAAGTAAATCATTTTCATTCAAATGGAAATATTATTGATATTCAACCATGGACTAATGCACTTTCGTTTTATTCTAAAATGAACAACATTTACCATGTGTGGATAACTTTGTTAATGATTGTGTATTAAAAGAAGCAAAAATTTAAATAACAACCATAACTATTTTTAACTCAGGGAAATGATTTTTTACAAATCGAACATGGAATGACAATTCATCCACTTTATTATATTTTCATTAAAGCTAGGTTGTAAAAGAGTAAATGCAAAAGTATCAAATGATGTGTCTAGTCATTCAATTAGAAACATGACAATCAAAAGAACTTAATAAACATTGGTTTTATTATATCTCAAAGTTTTTCTTCACTATAGGTGTAAGTATATGAAAATTTCAAAGTACACATTTAGTGATATTTAAGATTAATAAATATTGTCTAATGATTATAGTTCAAATTATAAACATATTTACACATAAAAACATTAAAATAAAGTTTTAACCACAAACCAACTTCCTTTTGTAATGCAATCATGCAATAGTGGCCACCATATTAGAAATAAATCATTAATTAGTTTCTAGAGTTGTATGGGTGTTTGTTAGGGTTGGGTGACCAAATTAATCAAAAATTACATAATTTTGTGTGTGAAGACTATGAGTTTTTGTCTTGGTGTGCAAACTACTTCACAATGAAAATTTTAATGGTGAAAATCCAATACACTCATAATATATTGCCAAAGCAAAATGTTATTCACGATTCAACATGATGTTCTATTTAAACAATACCATTGTCCATCTTGTTCAAAGTCCCTTTCTTATCCAATTTGATTAAATAGTCAATAAAGTCACATTAGTGAATGTCACTAGGTAAAAATCACATGTGTAATCAATATTTGAAACATTTTTTCAAATAATAAATGAAATGGATAAGGTAGTAAAATTGGACAAATTGAAAAACTTTGATTTTCATATTATTGTAAACATCACATTCTTATACGAAGTATGGATCCTAAATACAAACAACGTGCATAGTGCATAGGGATGAATGGTGCCTTATTTCATAGTGGCACTAGAAGAGCTTGTTGGCATAGAAAATAATAGTTATGAAACCATCTTGATAAATGTGTTCATGACCCAACATATCATAGATTTGAAATAATGAAGATGCCCTAAAATGTTTCACTTGAAAAGGTGAAGGTGTATAAATGTTGGTGATGATGGTTCATTTTCATTGAAGTCATTTTGTCCTTTTGGTAATGACTATTATTGGATTACTTCCAAATTACACAACAAAATGGGTGTGAGCTAGGTAATTGCCATGCCTTCGCTCCACAATTGGTTGTATCCATAAACAAGGTTAGTTGTTGCTGCCTTCAATTTGTTAGAAGTTGATTTTGCTTGTCAAACAATAAATTAACATTGTATTTGAATTTTATATGCTAAAACATATTTGGTGAGCATGATTGGATTGAATCTCGCTTTGGGACTAGTTCATGTTTCCTAAGTTTATGAAGTGATATCAAGGCACAAGAAGAAATCTTGTCTTTTTCCACTACCCAAATTCACTAAGTTTTTAATGAAATATGACAAAATCAATTAATATGCAACTTATATGGTTTTAGTAAAAAAGGACTAATTGATTAAAACATTTTTATTGAAATGTCTTTTAGTTGTTTTGGATAGTCACATGTTGCATTAGATAATTTTTAATTATTATTTTTGACATGGACATATAAGGTCCCAAGTTAATATGACATGAAATAGCGTGTTGTGACATCATGTTATTTTATTTTATTTTTCCTAGATTATGGATCACATATTACATTTTAGTCATGGCATGATGTGACAAATTTACATGCCATGAATTTTTTAATTAAAAAATAATTTAAATGTATTATTATTATTTTTTCTTTTTTTCTTTTTTTTTCAGATTGTGGAGTCACTAATTACATTTTTTTCATGGCATGCCATGACAAATTTACATGTTGTGAAAATAATGTAATTAATTTTATTTTTTCCCTGATTTTGTCAACAAAAATGTTTTGACACCATTTAAGCATGATGTAAATGTTTGTGTGTTCACCGTGATGTATATGTTTTTAAATTACATTTGTAAAATATACATTAACATAAGCATTCATCAAAGATTGAAAGTAAGACCTCATGGAATCACATTAAGGTTTTAACAAACCACTTTAACAATTTATTAATAAAAGTGAAAAAGAATAATTTTATCATGTTTGGCATGAAAGTTTTTAAGAAATTCAAAATTTAATATACATTTCTTTTTGCAGAAATTATTCAAATGTTATAACTGAAAAAATGATCTTGAAGTTTATTCAATCACATATTCAAACAAATTATTATAATTTACAAATATTAAATTTACAATGTATTAAAAAAAAACTTCAAATAACATTTCATGAATAAATCAACAATTTTTTTTGGTTTAAATTAACCTAAAATCTTTGTAAATTCATTATGAATCAAAAGTGCAATTACTAAGTCTTTTATTTTAAAAATTCATTATATAAGATATGTGTATTTTGGAAAAATTTCCAAGTTTTTATTTTCTCCAATATGATTAGGTATAAATTTATTTATTTATTTTTACAATGTTGCTAAAATGGTAGTCATCCATAAAAAGATTGCCACATTTGGTTATAGACAAGTTGTGTAGTTTGAAACTTGTTTAAATCTTTCAATATTATGGTTATTTATGATATTTTAGTGTAAAAAAATAACAATATATATTAAAAATTTGGCCCAACAATGTTTCTTTCAAAAAAATCTTTTTTTCATGTTGTTACCCTTTTAAATTAGCAAAACTTAATCATAAGAAAAAACATTAATTAAGTAGTAAATAAAGCCAATTAATTATCAAGACCATATTTGTTTAACAAGATTAACCATACATTCATACAAATGATTAATTACACAACTTTGAAAAAATATATGTTGAAAAAATCACAACTCACATATTTTAAATGATGTAAGAATATATTTTACATTTTTTTCGTTTGTAAAAGAAAAAAAATTAATTTGGTGAAATTTTGGTTTTAAATAATTGGATTAACCCTGCCTCCCCCAAATGAACATGTTTTTTTAGTTTGAATTTTTTTAATTTGGCAATTCTTGTTTGGAAAAAAATGGAAAAAATGAAAATAAAATTATCTTCCCAAAAACTATGATAAAAATTTTGAAAAAAAAGGTTACTCCTAATAAGTAAAATTTTTAATTAATTCTAATAATTCCAACCTTAAACATATAAACAATTCCAATGTCAATTTTTAAAAAACATTTAAGCTCAATCTTTGAGATCATCATAAACCTTATCTTTTTTTTAAAAATTTAAATAAATATTAATGATGTAACGAATGGTTTTTTTTTTTTTGTTATGAATTTCCACCATTTTGCAAACATAAAAAAGGCCATCAACATCAACAAAGGATTTTTCAAAAAAATTAATATATTTTTCAATGAATTTGCTTTTACATTTTTAATTTAAAAATGATATAATTCTACAATGGGTTTTAAGACTTGTAATCAAAATATAAAATATTTTAATCAATATTTTTTAAGAAAATAATTAAAATTTACAAAAATCTAATTTAAAAGGTTTCAAAAAAACTTGAAATTACATGTTATGAAAAAATCTACAAATGTTTTTTTGTTTGAATTAACCCAGAATCTTTGTAAATTTGATGTCAATTCAAAAATCCATTTATTAAGTGTTTTACAATTTTATTTGCAATACATAAAATATGTTCGATTTTTGTAAAATTATAAGTTTTTATTTCCCCAATATAATTAGGTACTATTTATTTATTTATTTTTGCGATGTTGCTAAAATGGTAATCATCCATAAAACAGTTGCCACATTTGGTTATAAACAAGTTGTGTAGTTGGAAACTTATTTAAATCCTTCAATATTATGGTTATTTACTATATTTCATTGGATTTTTTTTGACAATATATATTTTAAATTTGACCAAAAAATTCTTTCAGTGTTTTTTTAAAAAAAATGTTGTTGCCCCTTGAAATTGGCAAAAATTGGCCACAAGAAAAAAACATTAATTATGTAGTTAATATAACTATTTAATTATCAAGACAATATTTGTTTAGCAAGATGAATCATACACTAATAAAAATAATTAATTACCTATATATATATAAACTCACAACATATATATATAAGTATATATTTTACGTTTAAAAAAAATTAAAAATGATAATTTAGTGAAATTTTTAGTTTAAATAATTTGATCCCCCCCCCCCCCCCCCCCCCCCTCCCCCCCACCCACATTATTTTTCCTCTTTTTTTTTTTTTTCATCACTTTTTTTTTTTTGTAATAAAAAAAAAACAAAAAAAAAAAAAAAAAAAA